>Ga0307984_1000171_pt1 | contig 27364 bp, 45 predicted proteins | sample EllFjometageno78_FD_203169 | JGI IMG/M metagenome (GOLD analysis project Ga0307984, IMG submission 203169) | Marine microbial communities from Ellis Fjord, Antarctic Ocean - #78 | ecosystem: Environmental > Aquatic > Marine > Unclassified | place: Southern Ocean | collected 2014-10-09
TCAGCCACAGCAGCAGCCAATAGTGCGTCACAAGCAGCTAATAAATTACCTCTAGCTGGTGGTGCAATGACAGGAGCAATCACTACTAACAGTACCTTTGATGGGGTAGACGTTGGTGTTCGTGATGGTGTACTTACGTCCACTACCGCTACAGCAGTAGCAGCCTTGCCCAAAGCTGGTGGACAATTAACAGGCAATGTAACAAACACATCAACTGGTTCATTCCAAGTAGCACAAGGTACAACAGCACAGCGTCCATCAGGTACATCATTAGGACGCTTACGTTATAACTCTACAACTTCTGGTTTTGAAGGCTACACAGCTTCGGGGTGGGGTGAGATAGGTGGGGCTAATCCAAGCCTGTTCCCATTTTTTAAATCAGATGGTGCATTAGACACCATTGCTATAACTAACGCAGAGTTCCCTTTCTTTAAATCGAATGGTTCTCAAGATAACATTGGAGTCTCTTAATCATGGCAAAGCTAGTTAAATCAATATACACAGGAACAAACGTCACATCTTTAGGTGAACTAAATGACACAGACTCTATAGACCAAGGTGTTGCTGGAGCCATAACAGCTTTGTCTGACGCTACAAGCATTGCTACAAATTTAAATCTGTCTAATAATTTCAGTGTAACATTAGCTGGTAATAGAACTCTTGCTAACCCCAGTGGAATAACTGCTGGTCAATCAGGATCTATCTTTATTACACAAGATGGCTCAGGCTCACGAACATTAGCTTATGGAGCTTACTTTAAATTTGTAGGAGGCACTGCCCCTGTATTAAGTACAGCCGCAAACTCAGTAGATAGATTAGATTATGTTGTAGCAACAACTACTAAAATTCATGCAGTGGTTTCATTGGATGTGAAATAATGAGCGTCTTAAACGAGAATCAATTATTAGGTGCTAGCGGTGCTGGCGGTGACTATGAGATTGAGCAGAGTCTAAGGTTTAATGACAATGATGGTTCATATCTAAGCCGAACATTTCCTAGTGCTGGTAATCGCAAGACTTGGACATTTAGTGCTTGGGTTAAACGCACAAATCTTAGCTTATCAGGCAGTTCTATTTTTTCAGCAGGAGTGTCATCTGGCGCAAGAGGGATAATAGATTTTAACAACACAGATACTTTAAGATTTGGTTTTAACAACGGGTCAACATGGTATATAGCTGAAACTACAGCAAAATTCAGAGACACTTCTGCTTGGTATCATATTCTTGTAAAGTGCGATCTAGCAAATACTACAGCGATAATATATGTAAATAATGTTGCTCAAGCTACAAACTCAGTATCATGGCCTAATGCTGATAATGTTTTTAACAATAATGTATTTCATGCTGTCGGCAAAACTTTTGTAAATGGTGGCCTTTTTGACGGCTACATGGGCGAAGTCAACTTCATTGACGGACAAGCCTTAACACCTGATTCATTTGGTGAGACAGGCGACTATGGCGAATGGAAGCCTACCAAGTACGCTGGCGCATACGGAACTAATGGTTTCTATCTTCCGTTTGAGCAGGACTATTCCGTTGAAGGTTTTTCTACAGTCGTTTATGAAGCTAACACAAAAGTAAGATATATAGGTGGGACAGGCTTTCAGCCCGATTTTATCTGGTTTAAAAATAGAACAAGATCAAGCCCCCATCGTTTAGTAGACGCAGTTAGAGGAATACCTAAAACTTTATCTTCTAACACCACTGGTGCTGAGGCTACTGGACTATCTGACGGCACTGTAAATAGACTTGTCACAGGATTAACCGCAGATGGATTTACTCTAGGTATAGACGATGGCGGCTATCGTATCAACTCTGCAAGTGGCGATGATATAGTTGCATGGACATGGGACATGGGAGGCACAGCCGCCTCCAATACTAGCGGTACTATAAACTCTAGTGTCAGGGCTAACCAAGCTTATGGGCAATCTATAGTTAAATATACTGGCACAGGTTCAAACGCCACAGTCGGTCATGGCCTGTCATATGCGCCCGATATGATTATTTGTAAGTCAGATACAAATGGGTACGATTGGCCTGTGTATCATTCAGCGTTAGCAAGTGCAGCTCATGTCGTTACATTAAATTTAACTAGCGCACAAGAAGTCCAAACAAATAAATTTAATGGAACTGCTCCTACAAGTTCTGTATTTTCAGTTGGCACTCATGGGACAAACGTCAGCAGCAAACAACAGATAGCGTATTGTTTTAACAATGTCACAGGCTATTCAAAATTTGGTACGTACACTGGATCTGGATCTGGCAACAAAGCTGTAGCAACAGGGTTTGTCCCTGCTTTTGTGATGATTAAAAGAAAAGATGGTTCTGGTGATTGGTTTATATATGATAACGTAAGACAATCACAAGTCGGTTCAAATAAAAAGAAAATACTTAGGGCTAACACTACAGCAGTAGAAGACGAAAGTTCAAACTATTCGTTAGATTTTACGTCAACTGGATTTACTCTACAAACTAATGCTGCATATCTAAATGGCAATAACAATACTTACATCTACGCAGCATTCGCAGATACACGCGAGTACGCCTACTGGCTAGATCAATCTGGAAATAATAATGATTGGAATAGCGAAGGTGGATTGACTGAAAGTGATGTGATGGTTGATAGCCCTACTAACAACTTTTGTACGCTTAATCCATTGGATATGAACATAGACAATTACGCTATTACTGTTTCAGAAGGTAACCTTCAAGCGGCTGGGCCGTCTGAGGGGAGAAGTTTACGAAGCACAATGGGTATGCCAAGTGGAAAATGGTACTGGGAGGTTTGTACTACTGTAAGTGGTGTCTACAATGTTGCTGGTATTGCTAAAAACTCTTCTCCATTAAATGCTGTACTCGGTAACGATGCAAATGGCTATACGATGTTTAGCCAAAGCGGTGCAAAGTTTAACAATGGTTCAACATCTTCATATGGTTCTGCATGGAACGCAGCAGGTAATATTTGCGGAATAGCATTTGATGCTGACAATGGCACTCTAGTCTTTTATGTAAATAATTCCAGTCAAGGTACAGCATTTACTGGTTTAACATCGGGTGACTTTTTACCAGCATTGGCAGTTCGTACTGGTAAAGCAGTGGTTAATTTTGGTCAAGATTCATCATTCGCTGGCAACAAAACCCCACAAGGCAACTCAGACGCTAACGGCATTGGTGACTTCTACTACCAGCCTCCTTCTGGCTTTTTATCGCTATGCACAAAATCACTACCATCGGTTGATGTGATACCAAGTGAGCATTTTAATACTGTGATTTATACGGGTAATGGTGCAGATAATAGAGTCTTATCAGGCGTTGGATTTACTCCTGATCTTGGAATATTTAAACGCAGAAATGGAACTGGCCCTTCTCAATTCTTTGACACTTTGCGGGGTGCTACAAAACAGTTACGAAGTGATACTACTTCAGCAGAATCTACCCAATCTAACAAGCAAAAAACATTTACGTCAGATGGGTATACATTAGGAACGGACGCTCAAATAAACGGAAGTGGTGGCACATACGTTGCTTGGAACTGGAAAGCTGGCGGAAGCGCATCATCCAACAGCAACGGCACAATCACTTCACAAGTGTCTGCTAACGTGGATGCTGGGTTTAGTATTGTTAGTTATACAGGTACGGGTGCAATAGCAGCTACCATAGGTCATGGTCTGGCATCTGCGCCCACAATGATAATCCGAAAAGACCGAGATACTGCGGTTAGCTGGGTTGTTTATCATTCAAGTATGGGTACAGGTAACGGCAACCTTGCTTTGTTTTTAAACACGACAAGTGCACAGGATGGTGGGCAAGGTTATATGAATAACACTGCGCCTACTGCCTCAGTGTTTACACAAGGCGATCAAAGCTTTGTTGGTGTATCTGGTAGGGATTATATTTCCTACTGTTTCCATGATGTTGACGGCTACTCTAAGGTCGGTTCATACGTTGGGAACGGAAATGTTAATGGGCCTATGTTGCATCTAGGTTTCAAGCCAAAATTCGTTATTATTAGAAGATCCACAGAAGTAGGCGTATGGTTTATGTTTGATACTGAGCGTAGCCCTCACAATGTAATGAATAGTAAATTAAATGCCAATGGTAGTGACGCAGAAGATTCAGATACTTCTTGGAACATTGATTTTCTTTCTAACGGATTTAAGTTACGAGGCAATCATGTTTACATTAACAGTCAAAATAATCCTCACATATTCATAGCATTCGCAGAAAATCCATTTAAACACACAAACGCAAGATAAGAGGAGAACCTTATGTGGTTTGTAGGAGAAACAGCAACAGGATTTGTAGTCAATAAGCCGCGAGGCTTGACCATTGATTCAGTTCAATACCCCCGTAACATATTTGCTCTTTGGAGTAAAGCCGAACTAGCAGCTATTGGCGTGATGCCTTATAGCGAGACTAGACTTGACTCAAGGTATTACAACCAAGGTGCATTAACTCGAACTGAATCAGAGGGTGAGGTATTAGGTACTTATGCATCTCTATCTAAAGATGTTGATCATCTTAAAAACAACATGCTAAGTACAGTGAAATCAGTAGCTGGCTCGTTACAGAGTGATGTAGATTGGTATTGGAGCAGGGCAGCTAAAGGTGGCACAGCCGTACCATCAGACGTAGCCACTCACGCCACAGCAATCTACACAGTGATGGACGCTAAAGAAAGTGCTATAGCTGCGCTGTCTGACCTAGCTGCCGTGATTGCTTATCAGAATACGCCAATGATTGAGACTCGTAAGATCAAGCATACCTCAGATGAGGGTGTTGAGACTTACGGGCCTGAGACTTATACAATTAATCGTGATGTAGATAATGTGATACATGGCTGGCCTAGTCTTGAAGTTGATCCTGCGTTTGTCAGTATAGTAGAGGCTTAATATGAGCGTAGACTACAGAGGTGAGAAGTTTGCTGGATACAACAAGCCTAAGCGTACACCTAAACACGCTACTAAGTCTCACGTAGTTCTAGCCAAGGAAGGATCTACCATTAAGATGATTCGTTATGGTGAGCAAGGTGCAAGTACAGCAGGTAAGCCCAAGGCTGGAGAGAGTGATAAGATGAAAGCTAAACGTAAATCATTCAAAGCTAGGCATGGTAAGAACATTGCTAAGGGTAAGATGTCAGCAGCATTCTGGGCGAACAAATCAAAATGGTAGGAGAATTAAGATGAGTCTTTATGGAAACATTGCAGCCAAAAAGAAACGCATCAAGGCTGGCTCTGGCGAAACGATGAAGAAAGCGGGTGCTAAAGGTAGGCCAACAGCTGCTAATTTTAAACAAGCAGCTAAGACAGCTAAGAAAAAACCAAAGAAGAAAGGATACTAGGTATGAAAGGTGTTAAGCATTACTTACCAAATGGTAAGGAGTACACAGGTAAGACTCACAAGACTAATGGTAAACTTATGACAGGTGCAAAGCATACTGCCTCTAGTAAGAATCTAACTCATAAGAAAACTAAGAAGTAATGTGGTCAATAGTCCTTGCAACAATGTTAGCCAATGGTGAGCCTCAAGTTCCATTGATCATGTCTAGTTACAGTACGTTTAATAATTGTAGAAAAGAGTTATTACGTGTAGCTAAGATAGGAGGGTATGAGCCTGTGCTTAGTCCAATGGTAGGGTATGCAGTGGTTAAAGTGGAAGATGATAAAACTAGCACAGCATTCTGTGTAAAGAATATGCAGAGTATATAATGTGGTCTACTGTATCGGAAGTGTATCCCACCTACTTCAGTCCCTCACAGGCTCCACAAGGCTCTGTGTTGGTCGTTGAACCACAAGTGATACGTAGCTATGACTATAGATCAATACAGCCTCAGAAGCCACCATACGAGCTTACAGAGGATTACTACTCAAAGAGGTTATGGATATGTTAGCAGAGTTAGCCATAGCTAATGCAGCATTTCAAGTTATTAAACAGACTCTATCTAATGGCAAAGAGATAGCAGATGCTGGCTCCGCATTAACTAATTATTTTAGTGCAAGCCAAGCTATTGAGCAGAAAGCAAAGCTAGGTACTGGAGATGTACTAGCCGCCTACCAAGCAAAACAGGCTATAGAACGACAAGAAAAAGAATTGGCTTGGATGTTAAACAAGCAGGAAATACAGGGCTACTATAAGTACTGCCAGTTTAGAGATGAGTTTTTTAAGAAACAAAAAGCTTTAGCAGTTAAACAAAGAGTAAGAGCTAAGAAGATAAAGAGTAACGTAGAGACAGGGTTTTTAGTCACACTATTAACTATACTTTTTCTAGCAGCATTTGTTGGTATGTTAATTTATATAAAAGGGACTTTGTAAATGAATGATCGAGAGTTAACACAACAAGAGAAGAATGAGATAGCTGAGTTAGCAGCAGACAAAGCTTATGAAAGGTTCTACCTTGCAGTAGGTAAGTCAGTTATCAAGAAGATAATGTGGATCATTGGTGCTACTGCTGTAGCTTGTTGGTTATATTTTAATGGGGATATATGATGGGCTTTGAGTTAGGAAAGAATAGTATTAACAACATGGTAGGAATAGATGATCGACTCATTGATATTGCAGAACTCGCTATCACGCTTAGTCCTATTGACTTTGGCATTCCCTCTACTGGTGGGCTTCGCAGCACTGAAGACCAAGCTGCATTGTATACCTCTGGCAAATCTAAGTGTGATGGACGAACTAACAAATCATATCACCAAACAGGGAAAGCCATTGATGTGTATGGTTATGTTGACGGAAAGGCCAGTTGGGAAGCCCTTCACCTTACCACAATCGCCACTGCTATGCTGCAAGCATCCGCACAACTAGGGTATGAATTAAAATGGGGTGGCTTGTGGAAGAGTTGGCAGGACATGCCTCACTTTGAGTTGAGGGATTAACATGGGTTGGTTAAGTTTCTTAAATCCAATTGCAAGTTTAGGTACTACTTACTTAGAAGGTAAGAACCAAGTAGCTAAAGCTAAGTCAGAAGCAGCCATTGTAGGAATACAGGCAGACGCTGATGTTAAGACAGCAGGAGCTAGGGCAGCTAACAAGCTTGCTGATGATGGGCAAACACAAGACTTTAATTTAGATCTAGTAGCAATGCAGCAAATGGACAAGTCCTTGTTAGACGAGGTTATGATTGCCCTACTACTAGTTCCTATAGCAGCATCCTTCTTAGGGTATCAAGAAGAAGTTACAGCAGCATTTGAATCCTTTGCTGTTATGCCTGATTGGTATCAGTACTTAGTTATTGGTGTGTACGTTGTTAAGTTTGGTATGCGTGGTTTGTTAACTAAACTAGTCTCAGGAAAGTTAGGTAGTTTAAAACTAAAATAGTAGTCTATTTACTTTTGATTAAAAATATGGTATAATATATGAATTACTTAAATGCAGTAAACAAAGTTCTAAAGCGTTTACGAGAGCGTCCTGTCACATCAGTCTCTGATACTGAATACAGTGAACTCATTGGAATGTTTATTAATGATGCTAAACTTGAAGTAGAAGAAGCTTGGAACTGGTCAGCCCTCAGACAATCTCTAACTGTTACAACCACTAGTGGCGTGTTTAACTACGAGTTAAATGGTACACAGAATAATGTTAGTGTTCTTTATGTAACCAACGTCACTTCTAATGCTTTCATGCAGTATCAATCTGCTGCTTGGTTTGATGACAAGTTTCTTACAGCAACAGTTGCAACAGGAACACCTTCCAACTATTCTTTTAATGGTGTTAGTACTGATGGAGATACTCTAGTAGATATTTATCCCAAGCCTGATGGTGTTTACACATTACGATTTAACGTGGTTGCTAGGACAGCAGACCTTGAATCAGATGCTGATAAGTTTAATGTACCTTCTCATCCAGTAGTTATGTTGGCCTATGCTAAAGCTATTGAAGAGCGTGGTGAAGATAATGCTCAGACAGGTAACACAGCATTCGCAAATGCACGAGCACTACTTAATGATGCTATTCAACTCGATGGTAACAAACATCCCGAAGAACTAATCTGGACTAGCTAATGACAAAGCAATTACTATCAACATCAATTGCAGCTCCTGGCTTTTTTGGTTTAAACACACAGGAAAGTAGTATTACTTTAGCCAGTGGTTATGCCTTAGAAGCTACGAACTGTATCATTGATAAGTCTGGACGATTAGGATCTAGAGAAGGTTGGATAGACAGAACTACAGCGAGTACTGCTGTTAACCTTAAAGGACTGCATGAGTTTGTAAACAACGCAGGAGTATCAGAGTTCATATCATTTGGTGCTAACAAAGTATACTCAGGTCTAGCTACACTATCAGACATAACAAACTCTGCCGCTATCTCAGCAGACAACTGGCAGTGTGCTACTTTAAGTAACAGAGTGTACATGTTCCAGCGAGGACATCATCCATTAGTAAGAGAATCAGGAGTAGTACTAAAGAGAATTGACGCTGCTACTAATGCGGCTGGAACTCCTCCTCAAGCTAATGCAGTAGTGTCTGCTTATGGCAGGTTATGGGCTGCTGACATTGTAGGCGACAACCATACCGTATACTGGTCAGACTTAGTTCTTAATCATGGTGGTGGTATTAGATGGACAGGGGGTACTAGTGGTAACTTAGACATAGCTACCTCATTCACTAAGGGTGGAGATTCTATAACTGCCTTGGCTGCATTCAACGGCTACTTAGTTATCTTCTGTAAGAACTCTATTATTATTTATCAGGACTCAGACACAAGTAATAATCAAAGCTACTTAGTACCTACAGATTTAAGACTAGTAGAAGTTATACATGGTGTAGGTTGTGTTGCCCGTGACTCAGTGCAGAACACTGGCTCTGATATTCTATTTTTATCTAACTCAGGTCTACGTTCTTTGAGTCGAGTCATTCAAGAGAAGTCTACTCCTATTGGTGACTTGTCTGTTAATGTTCGTGATGAAATTACAGCACTAGAAGCTACAGAACCTGTTGAGAATATTAAGAGTGTATACTCTCCAGAACATGCTTTCTATTTATTAAGCTTCCCTACTAGTGAGCAGATCTACTGCTTTGATATGCGAGGAAAGCTAGAGAACGGAGCAGCAAGAACTACTCGATGGGCAGGTTTATCTCACAGGGGAATGATAAGCACTACTGATGGACGATTATTGTTTGGTCAAACTACAGGCATAGCTGAGTACAGTGGTTATCTTGATGATGACGAAACATATCGTATGCTCTACTACACAAACTACTTTGACTTTGAGCAGCCCACTACAGTTAAGATATTGAAGAGTGTAGGCATCACGTTGATAGGTGGTTCTGGTCAGGCGTTTACAGTTAAGGCTGGTATTGACTACTCAGATGAGTACAGGTCTTATAACGCCACAGTTAAACAGACTGCTCTATCTGAATACAATGTTGGTGAGTATAACATTGCTGAGTATACAGGTGGTGGTGGTACTGACCGAGTTAAACTATCTATTGGAGGTACTGGCTCAGTGGTTCAATTAGGTTTTGAAACAGAGATTAGTGGCAATGAGGTTTCTATTCAGAAATTTGATTTATATATTAAAACAGGTAGGGTCATATAATGAGTAACTATACAAAGTCCACAAACTTTGCAACTAAAGATAGCTTGTCAGCAGGTAATGCTCTCAAGCGTGTTAAAGGTGCAGAGATAGATGATGAATTTAATTCCTTAGCTACAGCAATAGCTACTAAGGCTAACTCAAACAATACAGCACTAACAGGTGTTCCCAGTGCTCCTACTGCTTCTGCTGGTACTAGCACTACTCAATTGGCTACTACAGCTTTTGCTCAAGGAGCAGGATTTGCAGCAGGTACTGTTATGGTGTTTCATCAAGCTGCTGCCCCTACAGGGTGGACTAAGGTTACCACTCACAATGACAAAGCATTACGTGTAGTGTCTGGTAATGGAGGAGGTAGTGGAGGTAGTACTGCATTTAGTACTGCGTTTAATCATACACACGCAGACAACTTTAGTGTAAGTAATCATACATTATCAATTGCTCAGATACCTTCTCACACTCACTATTCAGGATGGCGAACAGGGTCTGGGGACGGCAGTGCAGGACAATATGCAACCCTGCATGAAGGGTCATCATCTGTTAATACTGGTTCAGCAGGTAGTAGCCAACCACATAATCATGGATTGGCTGGAAGTAATACTGCTAATAATATTCGACCTCACTATGTTGATGTGATCATTTGTTCAAAGAATTAAAATATGAAAATTGTATTAACCTGTCCTCTAGGACATACGTGTGAGAAAGCAGTTGATGGGTACATTGAAAGGTGTGCTTGGTACACTAACATCAAAGGTAAAGATCCGCAGTCGGAGGAGATTATTGATCAATGGAAATGTGCTATGACTTGGCAACCAATTCTTTTAGTAGAGAATGCTCAGACAAATCGTGGACAGACACAAGCTTTAGAATCGTTTAGGAATGAAGTTGTAGCAGGACAACAGATTCTTGATCATAACAAACTAATTTCAAATAGAGAATAAGGAATAATATTATGGGGCCAATCTTAGGGTCAATTGTAAGTGCAGTAGCACCATCATTAATAGGTGGGTTATTCGGTAACAAGGGAGCTAATGCAGCATCACAAGGTGCTCAACAAGCTTCTCAGATGCAGATAGATGCAGCTAACAAAGCATACGAAGGGGGTACATATAAACCATATGGTGTTACCTCTGGGCTAGGCTCTACTCAGTTTAACAATGGTCAAGCTAGTTTCTCGTTAGATCCTCGATACCAACAAGCACAGAATCAAATGCAGGGACTAGGACAACAAGCCTACACTGCTGCTGGTGGTGACTATGGTCAACTAGCTAATCAGTTCTACAACCAACAGCGTGAGATGGGTGCTGGTAGTCGTAATGCTGAAGCACTAGCACTAGGTGGTTCTATGTTTGGCTCTGGTCGAACTGGTCTAATGTCTAGTGGAGATGCTCTAGGGTTTACTGGTGGTGGCATGATGTCCCCTGATGGTACTGGATTTGCTCAGGCATTTGCACAACAAGACTCAGCAGATCGTTACAATGCACAGCAACAAGCACAGCAGCAAAGGCAGATGGATATTAATATTGGTAATAGTATGTTCAATCAGTCTATGGGTCTTGATGCAGCAGGAATGGATCAACAAAAACTAGCTGGTATGTTAGGAGCACAGCGATCACAAGCTAATAATGCTGCTGGTGGTAACTTAGTCTCTGGTATGGGCGGTGGAGCAGAGTCTAGGCAGAACCAAGGTCTAGCACAAGCTGGTAAGTACACAGGTATTGGTAATGCACTAGGTAATATTGGTTGGGATAAGATAGGTGGTATGCTTAACCCTGTAAGTGACTCAGATGTAGTCAATGCTTATGCTGGTAACATGAGTAGAGGTGGTGGACATCCTTCTATGGGTGGTTATTCAAACAATGGATACACTCCTACGCCTTACCTAACAAGTAATCAAGGCATGGGTGCTAACTACACTGGACGGAACTACTAGGAGAATATTATGGCTAGTGATGTAATGAGTTTATTTGGTTTAAATCCTAATGCTTTACAACAGCAAAGGACTAATGATGCAGTGACACAAGCTTCTGCAATGAATCCTTTCTTTGCTGCTGGTGCTGCTGGTGGTGCGCTTATGGGACAAAGTGTTAACTCTGCCCTTGGTCTACAGACACCAGAGATGGCACAAGCACAAGGTGTACAGGAGAGCTTAGAGGGTGCTGACTTAACTGCCCCAGAGGGTATGCGAGATGCGGCTAGTAAGTTGATGCAAGCTGGTGATTATGCTACAGCTATGGACTTGTACTCAAGGGCTAGTAGTATGGTGGCAGCAGAGCCTCGTCCTGTGGCTGCAGTTAAGCCAACCTATGCAAATGCAAAGACTTATGTACTACCTTCTGTAGATGGTAAAGCTGGTAAGGAAGTATGGGGACTAACTGTTGATGGTGCTCTTATGATTGATACACCAGAGGGAAGGATTAACGCACCTGCTGGAACTCTTCCTTTGGTAGCTCCTGTAAGGCCACTAGCATCTGACAGTAAGGTAGGAGATGCTGGCTCAGTTTTTAAGTTAGATGGTGCAAAGAATTATATGAAGAATGTTGGATGGATACGTAATGCAACTGATTCTATACTCAGTGATTCTGACGAAGACTTAGTAGGTCGTAAGATAATAGCAATTGCTGAGGATCTTAATACAGGTACAGGCAAAGTTCCTTATGATCAAGCATTTAAAACAGCTACGGAAATGGTAGGTGCTGGAATTTATAAAGAGGGTGGAGTAAATATCCCACTCATTGGTGATGTAATGGAAAATAGATTATATAACCCTGATAATGTACCACCATCACATTATAAGTTAGCGCATGGCTACTGGGTTGATCCTAATGATAGCGCGGCTAGAATATACAAAGCAAATTAAGGTACATATAATGGCTACTCGTACAAAGGAAGAATTAGACGCTGCTTATTCTGCACAACAGTCTGTTCAGCAACCTGTTCAGCAACCTGTTCAGCAACCTGTTCAGCAACCTGTACAGCAACCTGTTCAGCAACCTGTACAGCAATCTACTACTCGTACAAAGGAAGAACTAGACGCTGCTTATCTCTTACAGTCTGGTACACCTGTTCAGCAACCTACTGAAGAAGCTTCTACTGAATCAGGTAAAGAGACTACCTTTGCTAGAGGATTTGTTGAGAGCAATAGCTTCACTCAGAACCTATCTGACATATGGATAGCAGGTACTGGTGAGGATAGTGGTCAAGCAATGTCTGGTCAGTTTAGGTGGGAAGATGATGATGGTAATTTTGATTTAAACATTAAGACAAAAGATGATCTGTATGGGGACGACTTTGCTGATCTAACCTTTGATGAAAGGCGCGTAAGAATTAATGAGGTAAGGGCAGCAGAGATTGAAAGACTGTATCCCAACCAAGAGGGTAGTACGTTTGGTAGGGTAGTTGGTTCTCTATTTGACCCTACTACCTTACTCCCTGTAGGTGCAACTTATACAGCTATGATGAAGATTGCAGGTGCTCTTGGTTTTTCTTGGAGTGCTGCTGATCAGTTTCAAAAGAAAGGGGAAGTAGATGTAGTAGAGGCAGGAGGACATGCCATTATTTCTGGCATAGCAGCTCCAGTCCTTGGTTATGGTATAGTAAAAACAGGCCAAGTCATTACAAAAGCAAGACTACCTAAGCAAATTGAAAAGTCTAACAAAGCACTTGATGATTATGAAAATCAAATCAGTCATGAGATAGCTACAGCACAAGGTGGGTATAGTAATATTACTGTGGCACAGGCTAAGGCCAACGCACAAGATCATTTAAAATTAACTCCTGAGCAGATAGCTAACGCTGAGAAGCTAACTAATCGTAGGACTGTAGTGCCTAAAAAAGCTGAGGCTATTGCTATTCAAGTAGCCCACAAAGATGCAAATATGTTGTCTCATTATGTTGAGAGTATGTCTTCTCGTATAGGCACACTGTCTAAGCCTATACAGAATGTGCTTCGTAAGTATGAGTCACGAGTACTGAGTCAGACACAGGCTAGGATGGATCAATCACAACCTTTTATTAAAGCTATGGGTGCATATAGTAATAAGGCTAAAGATGAGATTAAATATCATCTACTGAATGGTGACTTTAAAGCTGCAAAAAGTTTAATGAATAAGGGCGGTACAAAGGAACTAGATGATCTGTCAAAAATGCTCTATAAAGATGGTAAAAGAATGGAAGTTTTTACTAATGCAAATAGAGGTAAGGGTGTTGCAAAGTTTAAAGCACTAGACAATTACTTCCCACGTAGAGTTAAAGACTATGATGGTCTTAGGTTAGCTATTGGAGGCAAGAGCCAAGCAGCAGGTACTGCCCTTGATGACGCTATCAATGCAGCCATGACACAAGAAGGTGTTAAGACAGTGCAAGAGCTTTCTGAAATGGCTTTGACTACAGCAGTAATGAAAGCTACTAACACTGGATGGAGAAAAGGTATTGCTCCTAAAGGGTCAGAAGGTAAGCGTACATTACAAGAAGTACCCCCTGAGTTGGCTAAGTTCTATGACGATTCTATATCATCTTTGACTACCTACGTTCAACAGTCCACTAAAATGTTTGAGAGGCAGTCACTTCTAGGTAAGACTGATTTGTTACCAGTAGGTCAGTATGATGAATCTTCAAACTTATGGAAACTCATGGGTAAAGAGGTTAGTGAGAACAGACTATCGGGTGAGGCTCATAGGGAATTAAAAGAACTACTTCATTCTCGTTTTACCAATGCCGAGAAAGCTATGAATAAAACATTAGCTGCTATTAAGGACATTGGATACATGTCTTCTCTTGGTCAATTCAGATCAGCAATAACTCAGCTTAAAGACGTAGGAACATCTGCCTACTTACATGGGGTTATCCCTACAATCAGGGCTGTGTTTAAAACTAAGAGTACATACGTACAAGATGCAGGTCTTATTAACAATGTATCAGCAGAGATGACTCAAACTGGTACTAGGAAGTGGTTAGATAGAACATTAAAATATAGTGGCTTTAGATTTTCTGATAGGTTTGGTAAGAAGGTACTACTAGAAGCGTCAATGCTTTCTGGTAAGAGGTTAGCCTCTTCTCCTAAAGGTATAGCAAAGTTAAAGAAGAAGTATGGTGAGGCTTATGGTAATGATTTCACTAAACTAATTAATAGTTTAAGGAATGGTACTGATGATGCCAATACAGAACTGTATAGATTCCATGAGTTATCAGATACTCAGCCTATCTCAATGCTTGAACTACCTCAAGGATTTGCTGATAACCCTGACATTGGTCGCCTTGCTTACGCCTTAAAATCATTTGGATTAAAGCAGGTAACCTTAATACATAACAACATTATTAAAAGAGCGAAGGGTGGTGATAAATTAGGAGCTACTAAGGAAGCACTAAAGTATGCCTCCTTCATAGGAATAGCTGGTGGTACTGTTGATGAGCTTAAAGGTGTGTTCAGTGGTGAGGCTTTTAATGCAGAAGATATACCTGATAGAGTAATAGAGAACTTAACTAGTTTGATGTTTATTAATAAGTACTCCATAGGTGACATAAAGAAAGGGGACATGTCTGGTTGGATTGGAGATGTAGTTACTCCTCCACTTGGGCCTTTAGAAGCAGGTATAAAAGAAGTATCAGGATTTACTGAGGAGCGAGACATTAATGACCCTAGCTTTGGAGATGACCTATTGAAAACAATGCCTGTCATGGGTCGTATTCTATATGATTGGTATCTTGGAGGTAGGGAAAAGGCTATGGACAAGAGGAGTGATGAACAACAAGCGGATCTTAGAGGGGAATAACAAGGGGACAACTAAGTCCCCTATAAAGTTTCCACTGGAAACTATTTACTCTTCTTCTTACGGACAGGCTTGACTACAGGTATAGGAATACCAGTGATCATGCTCTCTAGTTCCTTGAACTCATTAGGTAGTAGTTCCACTGTAGTCCCTGTCGTGAGGACAATAGACTGATAGTGGAGTACTACTACATGGTCAGTATTCAAGTACCCTGTCTCTATCTTCAGCCACTTACTCATGATTCTCCATCCAATCTTCAACCATCATATCAATACAATGACGAGCCTTAGCTAAGTCCTGCAAAGCTGTGCCTTTGTCTTGATACCTAGTGACATACTTGATAGCTGTATGCTGCAACGCATTCAAGTTGTTAGACATAGAGTAGGTCATTGGCTGTATACTGAGCTTAGTATAATGATTACCTCCAACCTGCTGATCTGATGCTAACTCAGGTGTAGTCCATAGATCCTCAATAGCCTTAGTCAAAGGCTTCTTATCTAAGGCGTGATCCAAGTCATTATCTTCCCAGTTACTGTATGGATTATACGTCATAATCTATCTCCTCTATTTCATTCTCTAGTTCTGAGAACTTATTAATAATAATATCCTCATACCTATCTACTAGATGGTGACTCTCTAGCTGTAAGAGTTCTAACACATGAGTTTCATCCAACGCTCGTAAGCGTTCTTTCAATTCTTCTAGTGTCATTGACATAGCGTTTCCTTAAATAGTTCATGCTAACTGGCATCTCGTCAAAGCTGCCATCCTTGACATCATTCATTACCCACAACCCACGCCATGATCCATTGGTCTGAGGTGTCAAGTACTCTTCATCATGTTGATAGTAAATACCAGCAAAGAGTCCTGTCATATTTAAACCATCAGCCCTACGTGCATAGGCTATGTCCCTGTCTTGAACATGTCCCATAACACAACTCATATGCTTCTTAGTGAGCAGCATCTTAGCTGAGGCAACAGGTCTACCCATCACACCTGACGTAAAGTAATGACAGTAGGCAACACCATCCACAACGATAGGATCTAAGAACTGTTTGACTTCCCACCCATTCAGATCAAAGTCGTTATAGCTAATTAACCCATCAAGCTTAGGATCATTCTCAGCAGCCCTATTGATTCGATCCTCATGGTTACCCATTAAGAATATCATACGAGGGTTCCATTGCTTCTTCTTGTTACGAGTCAGCCTCCAGCGTTCCTCCAGTATAGGCTGCATGAGAGCCGCCATAGCCTCGTTCCCTGCCTCTATGTCCTTGGTATACCTCCTACCCTCAAAGCTCTTCTTACCTACGTCATAGGAGCTTAGAGAGGACATATCCCAGTGATCACCTAGATGGATAATAACATCAGGCTTAGTATCAGAAGCGAACTTACCTGCCCATGTCAAATGATCATAACTTGTGTCAGGTTTAACCTGTGTATCGGGTATGATTAAATGTTTCATTTCTTCTTCCTATTCAAAGTTCGGAGTTCTCTCTCATCACGAGTCTTTACTCCATGACAGGCCCAACATAGAACCTGATAACCATCTTCTTCTAAGAACATACGATTGATGTATGTATTCCAATCAATGAACCCATCCTTGGGACACACTACAGGATCAATGTGATCCACTGCTGCATTGTTTTTCCTACGTGACTGTCCCTTATCAGGAGGCAAAGTAGCAGGGCCAACAGTCCCACAGCAAGCACATAAGTACTTCCCTGTAGAAACTCTAGCAGATTTCTTAACATCAGCTTTGACACCCCACTTACTATGCGCTCCACGTAGAGCAGAGATTATGAAAGACTTGTGTCTAGCTTCTGTCCATCGTCCGTTGTTACGGGTCTTGGCGGTTGCCATATCTCATCATCCTGTCTGCGTAAGTATAAAAGGATACCATTCTCGATAGCCCTCTCTTCACTGCCTAGTTTATCAACACATATATCATACATCTCAAGCTCAGTCTTATCAGCCAGTAACTTCTTAGCTTTCACTGGGCCTATACCAGCTACACCTTTGATGTTATCTGCACTGTCTCCTACAAGAAACTGCATGTAGAAGTTGAATAGACCTTCCTCTTCAGTAATATAATATTTATTCTTCTTGACAAAGTTATAGTGCCAACCAGCGAACTGATCGAAGTCTTTGTCTAGAGATATGGCGATGGATTTATCACCTTCCTGTGTTGCACGTATTGCTATACGATCATCAGCTTCCTCACCACTAGTCACAATGGCATCGAGTTCATTCACAAAGAAATCCCTCAATGCTTCTAGGTGTTTAGGTTTCTCTCTAGACTTACGATTACCTTTGTACTCAGCAGTAATCGCATAGTCTTTTCTAAAGTTACCTCTGCCTGTTAGGTAGTACTCAACTTCATGAGTGGCATCATCAGAATCTATTACTAGTTCCTCGATGATGTCATTCGTAAAGTTGAGTAGTGTCTTACAAGCAACCTTTTGTGACTCGTCTTGGCAAGACCAAGCTATGCGATAGCACAGTATGTCTGCGTCAACGAGTAAGATCATAGCTCTGGGATATCCTCAAAGCTCGTAGTGGCTGCCTCGTAACGTACAAGATCATTCACTCGTGCTTTAGATAGTCCTAAGCTAACGCCTGTCTTACCCTTGAAGTTATAGTCATAGGGTTTGACAATGAACGTACACTTAGACCCATTGCCTACAGCGTCTGTCATTTTGAATCCGTCTACATCCTCTACATGAGGTGCATACTTAGAGGACTTAGCAGTTACAAAGTAACCACGATCATCACCTTTGTTCTTGACTGATACACCCATACCTTCTAGGCGATCAACGTGCTCTTCTGATAGTTCACTAATATCTACCTGATACTTGTCTGACATTTCATTCTTCTCTAGGAATGAGAACCAGAAAGCAGTGGCTTCAATTTTAAGTGGGTTATGATTTTGCATGGATTTTTCCTTTAGTTACATTATCACTAGACCTGTATGCAAGCTAGTGTGTGTCTGCCCAAGTGAGTCCTACATTGTAGTCACCATCTAATGGGCAATTCATTTCAAAGTGTAGACCAGCATCAACGATGGCCTGTACTCCGAGTCTACCTACTAAGTCTGCATCACTAGACGAGGACTCTATCTGCCACTCATCATGTACATTAGCTACAAACTTATACCACACTCCTGACTCATCAAGACTATGCTTGAGAAGTACTAGAGCTTTCTTCATTACTATAGCACCAGCAGACTGTAAGAGAAAATTCAAGGCACTGTGCTCTGACTCCACTCTTAACCTACGCCCGTCCAGCCCTCGTAGTGTACCACGTTTACGCATACTCTGCAAGACAATCTCCTTCAAACGTGCATAGGCTGGTAGGTTAGCCATGAACTTGTCAACCAGTTGCTTACCCTTACGAGGTGAGCCTCCAGCGATCTGTCCTATCTTAGCAAAGCCCCCGCCATAAATCAGCGCGTATATAAAAGTCTTGCTCTGATCTCTAGTTTCTAAGCCAGCAGCATGTTGATTATATGTATGTATATCGCCTTCCAATAACTGCTTGGTATAGGCGGCATCATTCATATAGTGGGCAAGCATTCTCAATTCTAAACCAGAAGCATCTATACCAGTGAGTGCGTTACCTTCCTCTACAATCCAACAGGCTCTACAGTCTGTACTGAAGGTTGAAGCTGCACCCCACAGTAACTCACCTGTCTTCTTGTCCTTCTTAGCAGCAGGTACTTGTGCCATGTTGGGGTTTGAATGAGTCATTCTACCAGAGACTGCTCCATTCGTTATCACTCCACCATGTACACGACCATCATCAGCTAACGCATTCACCCAAGAATCAAGCTGACTAACCCTCTTCTGTAGGGTAAGGTACTCTAGTATCAACTGAGCTTCAGGCAGGTCAACCCCTGCTAAGATCTTCTCATTAATAATGATTGCCCCTTTAGGTGTCTCCTCCTTAAACACTACTCCTTGGCTTTGAAGTCTTTGGGCAATTTGTCTTCTACTTCCAAGGTTAAAGACTGTGACCTTATCTTTAAGCTGCTTGCCTGTCTTTTCCGAGACTCGCTTCTCCACCAAGGGAGGGTAGATAAGTTGGACTTCCCTTTCGATTGCATTCATTCTCCCCATAAGGTCAGTGAGTAATTGATTAGCCCTGTCCGTATCTAACTTGAATCCATTAGCCTGTTGCTGTGCAATGATGATTGCAACCTCATGCTCAAGCTGTATAGATTCCTCTGAGAATCCATCCTCAAGTAATAGACTAGTCAGGTGAGGCTCAAGCTTATGAGTTATCTCAACGTCAACCTTGCAGTACTCACGCATCTCATCAGTCAAGCCACCATCATAATCATCAAACTTAATCTTAGGGAAACCTAAACGATCACCCCAAGCTGCTAATGAATGACCACCTTCTAAGCGTGGACACCATAGCCGAGACAGTAGCACTGTGTCCCTTAGCTTATGACTAGGTATGGATACATTCCATAGGCTGCTTATCTTAGGTGCATCAAAGCCTGTAATGTTATGGCCTATTACGCTTGATGTTCCTACGAGATGTTGCTCTAGCTGCATTGAGTTGACTAGTAATCTCTGCCTTGGTTCCCCCTCTCGCTGGATTCCGCAACACCATATCTGATCCTGTGCCATAGTCGTTTCTATATCTAGTGTTAGCTTCATTATCCATTACCTCCAGTGCGTATGTTCCTATCTTACTCATAGTTCTTTCTCCTCTTCCTTCTCAAGCATACGACCAGTGCTATGACTGTAAGCTAACTCATTAGCCTTGCCTGTGATACCACAGAAGCGGTTCTTTAGTACACGTACATGAGTAGTGTTGCGTGTCTCCTCATCCTCTGCCTGTCCATTACGTTCAAGACCTAGAACCATATCACTAAGCTGTGCTATAGAACCAGAGCCACGTAGCTGTGACAGGCTGGATGCTGCTCCCTCTTCATGACCTTTACCATCTGGCCTCTTGAGGTGAGACACTACGAACAAGGCTATGCCTGTCTCTTGCACTAGCATACGTAGCCTAGTCATGATCTCATCGAGTGCCTTACGTTCATCACCATTAGCCTGTGCTGATACTACAATGGATACGTGATCGAGCACAATATACTTACACCCTAACCCCTTAGCCATGTAACGAACACGAGCAACGATGTTATCAACACCAGTGGAACCGAAGTGATCAAACAAGAACACACGATCAGTGCCTAGTGTGGCATCGAAAGCATCCTTACGTTCCTCATCAGTTGACACAGTATCAGGTAGATGCAATGGCTTGTTAGCAGCAAGGGACATTAAAGATAGAGCACTCTTCTTAATACTCTCTTCAAGGAATAGTATTCCAATATTATCTTCTGTCTTACTGATGATCTGCCATATGATCTCACGCATGAACTGACTCTTACCTAAGCCTGACCCTGCTGTGACTGTAACTAACTCTCCATAACGTATGCCATAGGTGAGCTTGTTGAGTCCATCAAAAGGATAGAGACATTCTGCTGGTGCTATAGGTTTATTAACTTCATCCCATAGACTAGACCCTGCAATGATTCCATCTGGTACGAATCGTTCTGAAGACCACCACCTGTCAATGAACTCTTTAGTTCTACCGAACTTTAGATAATCATTAGCATCCTTCTCATCCTTAGTATGCTTATAGATCTTAGTCTTACCACCGAACAACTCAGCCACTTGGTTAGCAGCCTTGACACCCACCTCATCTGAATCGAAGCATACCACTATGGTATCGAAGCTATCGAGATACTCATACGAGGATCGACAGTCCTTCAGTGCAGCACTACTGCCATTCTTAATTGATACGACAGGGTACTTACTGCCAAGCATCTGATATGCAGACAGCGCATCATACTCACCCTCAGTGATAGTAATATACTTACCACCTTTAGGGAATAGGTTCTGTCCAAACAGTACTGTGTCTGACCAAGCACCTGATGTAAAGAACTCCTTCTCAGGTGTCCGAGTCTTAGCTCCCACTAAGAAACCATCCTTATCATGGTAACCAAAGATCATACGCTCGCCATGTAACTGGGCTTTGTATGTCTTACATGTGTCACTTGATATGCCACGAGCGACAACGCTCTTGTATGGCTTGGTGTTTAAGTCTTCTTTAGTTCTATCAAAGTTTCCAGTGGAAACATTCTTACTTGGTACATCCATACTGTCTATCTCCTTGCCTCTAGTTCTAGTCTCACAGGCGAAGCAAGTGCTCCACCCCTTATCATCAATACTCAGTGCGTCACTGCTTCCGCAGTCGTCACAGGGTAAGTGTTTTTTGACGAAGGCCATTATTAAAATCCTCGTATTCATGTTCAGTCATGAAGTGACTAAGCACTAGGTCTAATGACATTAATAAATCCCAATCAGAAGCACTAACATTAGCACTCTCATCATGACGATTCGCTAGGTAATAACTCTTCAAGCAATCAACAGTGATTGCATTAGCATCATCTACATTTACTTCAATCTTCATACCTCTTCTCCTTTAAATTAGAATCGTGACTAAGCACAATACTTACTGGTTTACCTGTCTCCTCTGACTTGTCTAATGCATCACACATGATGTTATACAACTCAGTCTCTGTATCTACACTGTGCTTAGTGTACTTAAAGAACTCATACATGGGTGACAGGAAGAACATGGTAACAGAACCTAGTACCGCAAGTCCAGCAGCAAGCCACACTACCTCCGTAAACATACTAAGCATCAGCCATTGCCTCCTCTATTTGTTTCTTCTTTCGTTCATTGATCTCTACAAATAACATCTTATCATGTACGTGAAAGGCACAGGTATTAGCTGACCTACGTATCAACTTAGCTATGTCATTGTAAGATACATTCAAAGCACGTAGCTTAACTATACGAGATAAGTCAGCCTCTGTTATAGGGTTACTACTACTTAGCGGCCTCTTTGCAAGTACTGACTTAGTAGGTACGTTGTAAGACTCTTTGATCTTAGGTTTGAATACTAAGCTCATGCTCCTCCTCCTTAAACTCAGCAATGATCTTAACAAGAGCATCAGCCTTACCTTTATTATAAGAACCAAAGGGTTCACGCATTGTACTACCTTGGGTGTAGATGTCTAGCTCAGTAGTTAACTGCTCTAGCTTACGCGCCCGTTGAATCTTCTGCTTCAGTGTTAACATTCTCTCTCTCCTCTAATCGTTGTTGGCATTGGCATAGGTAATCAATAGCTTTAGCCATAGTCTCATGGTCAGCAGTACCTGTAGTCCTACGCCATATTTCTTTAGCATGATTACGTTCAGTAAGTAACTGTGCATACGTTTTATCTTCCATCATTCATCTCCTATAGTCAACAAGTCAGCACGATTAATAGTGGGTATCTCTTCACCCATGTCATGACAACAGTCAGTACATAAATCTAAGTAACCGCCTGACTCATATCTTCTCGTTGATTCATAATCTGTTAACTCACAGTCACAACTAACACATCTCATAACAACCCCAATTGTTTCCAGTGGAAACTTATTCTAACATAAGGGTTTACTTATGTCCAGATCTGTGATAGAATAGAACTCTTGAGTTAACAAGTTAGCAACACGTTATAATATTATTATCCATTAGATCCAAACAACTCATTCAACAAGTCATCATCATCTATCTGACTAGGTAACTCATGAGTAGAGTAGTAGTCAGTCCATCCATCGACAGCACTAACCAACTTCATGTTACCTACTAACGCCTCCTTAACATACGTGTCACCATAATCAAATGATCCATATGTCATGTCAGTCTTAGCACCAATCAACCACTTAGCATAAGGGTTCTTACGCTCATTGTCAGGGTGTTGATAGGTCTTGATCACATGAATAATCTGGTGACCCCAAGGCCCCTGCCCTTCATAGATTGCATGAGGTGCATCGAAGTTACTCTTACCAAACGGATTCTTCTTTCTAATAGTCATACACCACCTCCTAACCACTCATCATATGTTAATTTAAAATCATCTTCACCTAAATTACTAAGGTATATTTGATAGGGCGCATCATGTCTCTCGCCCTTGGCTGCACTGTCCTCATACAATGACATGACAGCATCAATGAATGCTTTGTCCTCAGCCTGTCTCTTGAGTACCCTTGCTTTAGTGTTAGTCATTACTATTCTCCCTGTCATACTTAGCTGCCCGTACTGCAATGATCTGCTCTTCTATCGTACCCTCTATAGCTTCTGCTATCTCTGTCTCTAGCTGTACCCTAAGAAGTAATGAAGCACAGATCGCATTAGTGATGAGAGTGTCTAAGGGTTTGTTCTCCCTTGTATCACCGCTCTTGGTGTAGATGTCACACAATAATGTACGAACCTTCTCCATTTTAATTACATCACCTTGGTTCCAATTGTTTCCAGTGGAAACTTTATTTGATTCACTCATTACCATACTCCTCATTTACTTTATACAATAGTCCACCATCAGGGTTAGGCAACGCCACAACAAACCCTACATCTAAAGCTCTACGCAATATCTCCTGCTCATCCAACTCAAAATTAAAAGTAGGTGCGAACTTGTTAAACAATTCCTTGCTAGTAGTATACATATTAATACCCTCGATTAGTAAAGTGTCGTAATGCAAAGCCGTCCTTCAATGACTCTTTGATTAGCTCCTCCCGTTCCTTATGGGGTGCAGTCTTTAGGAACTGAAAGCATTGGTCAAGATATTCTTTCTCATTATCTAGGTTGATTAGATAGTGACGCGCTCGACTGATGGTACGTTTTACATTGCTCATGATGCATCCTCTTTATAAATTGTATTGACTTCTTCTAGTTGAGACTCTGTTAAAATCTCTTGATTCTCTGCTATCTCCCATCTCTGGGCATCCATCTCGATCATTAGAAAATAATCCTTGATTCCTTTAGGTGCTTGCTCCACCCATTTGTTCCATTGATCTATGCGCTCGGTCTTTGTTAGTATTGTTATAGACATTAGTACTCTCCTCAATTGTTTCCACTGGAAACTTTTATGCTGCAATTAATAAAGGTATGCAATTAGTGTCCACTACAAAGTTGGACTTGCGAGGATCAACCTTATCCTCTCCTGCCTTAGCCTTAGCTACCTTATAGGTTAAGCCTATAATCTTACCTCGCTGGTATAGGTTTAGTATATCACTAACGTCACCATTCACCACCTCTCTGCCTAGAAATGTCTTGGGCATAGGGCCAAGGAATACAACTGACATAGGCACATCGGTTTGTAACGCTTGCTCGACATACGTTTGATACTCTTCTGCCTTGCTATAGCTAAACATCAATTGATAATTAGCAGGTAATTTCTTCATTCGTTTACTAACCTTCGTGTAATCATAGAAATTAATGTCAGGGAATCTCTGAGGTATAGCCCCATTTTGCATTAACTCCCATCGTACATCACTCAACACGTTAAGTCTAATCCAACACTCAACCTCATTCTTTTTGCATAACTTCTCAAATAGAGTTATCTCATGTATTAGCTGTGCTATAAATGCCTTGCGATCCGAATGATACCAATCTGTCTTGGCTTGCCTCGCTCTCTCCACTGCATTAAACGTACCACGACCCGCTAATTTGAGACACTCCTTGGCACAGGCTGCAATCCACCTCATTATGCATACTGTATCATCAGGCATCATACTCAAACCTGCTACCCTCAACTTAACATCTTTATTGTTCTTGGCTAGCTTAGTGTTGCCACCGCTTGTGTCTAGTAATTTCATTATATTATTCTCCAATTGTTTCCAGTGGAAACTTTATTTATATTCTATTAAGCGACCACTAATGGTAGCTTTACCATGATTTAGTAACGCACTAGCTAAGTCGATAGTAGATGAGCTATCGGAAGCAAAGCCTACAATATAACTGCATGGCCCTCTTAACCAATGGCCTACAGATTTAGGTTCTTTTAATGGACGCGCATAAACTACGCCGTCAATATACACTGCTTTATTTTCCATATTATTCTCCAATTGTTTCCAGTGGAAACTTTATTTTCCTATAGTCGAAACGATATAACCTATCAACACAAGACAACATAGCACCGCGCCAATCCATGCTAAATCTACAATCATATACATATTATAAACCTCCAAATAATGCGCGAGTGCATAGTACAATGATAGCTATGCCGCTAATGACGCCTAATATATTAAATACAATATTAGCTACCCTGTCAAACTTTTCTTGTGCCACTACTTCGGCACTCGGTTTAATACTCTTGTTAAAATCTCTCATAATAATCCTTAATTGTTTCCAGTGGAAACTTTTAGTTTTTGTAAGGCTGTAGCTGTCATGCATTTGGCTTGCAACAATCTAGATTTTAAATCATCACGCTGTCGCAATTGATCAAATTCCATTTGCAATAATTGCTGCAAGAATTTTACAGTTCTTATACGCTTCTCAATATCAGACATACCGCGAGCAATGATACGCTCATCCATATCAACAACATCCGCAGAATATTCTGTTTGATATTGTCGAATTTGTATAACGGAATCATCAATAGACGCGATTAATTGGGCAACTTTTTGCTCAGATTCTAGCGCATTATGGTAGCTTAATTCAGACATAATAATAATCCTTAATAGGGAATAAAAGGGGAAACAATACAAGGGGAATTTGCATTGTTTCCAATGGAAACTATTTTATTTAGCTGCTTTTTTGGTTAGCTTTTCCACAAGCTTTGTTAACTTAGCAAGAGTTATAGCTTTTTCCTTGTCATCATTGCACCACTTTTCGATCAGTTGCAGCTTAGTAAGCGGCTTAGTTTTATACACTTCAGTACGAAATGCGCTATAGGTGTCGTGTGATTCGGGGCTAATGTCTAATGATGCGGCTTTTTTCATAGTGGCGACAACCTGTCGACATTGCATAACAGACTTAACTTGTGCATCATCTTTAACCTTGCCATATGCACCAGCATAGACCACCTTGCAAGCCGCCGTGACGCTTGTTTGCTTCTCCTCAAGTGTACTGTCGTCTTTATATAGTTGAATAGCTAGGGCCATGCGAGCACAACCTGTCTCTTGTTTAGCTACTTGTTCAAGGTCGAAATTGTTACCAATGGCAGTAAGATTGTTTTGTAAATCGATTTTAACTAACATAATAATTTCCTTTATATAGGTATTGATTAAGTCGGGCCTTATGCCCTAGTTGAGAATGATTCTCATTTGCATTAGCATCATCTCTTTGCTGCTGCTGCCCCCTGATTGTACCGTGTCAATTAGTAAAGTCAATTTATTAGTAGTTATTTATCATAATAGTTTTATATAGTGCATATCAGTTTGGTGAATAGTGGTCAATATTAGCCCATATTTGAGCATATTAGCATTGTCTAATTATATCCTGTAAGGCCATAGGACGAATATGACAAGGTTTTAATTTAGGCAATGCCTAGCTATAGACCTACTTTTATATAGCTTAGATGGCCTTATAGGTAGCTTACAATTTATATTAGCTTTATCTAATGTGCCTATAATCCAGGGCGAATGAGACTCATTATCATTTACGAATGAGAATCATTTACATATATTATAATTGTTTCTACTGGAAACTATATGGGGTAGTGCCTTGTTTAATTTATGCCTATGGGTACCTATCTGTCTCCTCACTTGTATCAATTTAAACTATCATGATATAACTTGATTGACCTTATAAGCTTTGTCTAATGTAGCTCTATAGATATTAGCATAGTCTAATGAAGGGGCGGGGGAGGGGGAAGCTCTATATAGGGGAGGGGGTATCTGCTTAGATACAAAAAAGAGTCAAATTAGAGAAATGTAATTACTATGTAAGTCTATGTAACTAAAGGTAATAAGAACAATGTTAATATAACTATATGATCTAGATAATGGAGGCTGCTGCGGAGGGTTGTGTAGTGGTAGTGAGTCCCGCCAGAGATCTACTATAATGTATACTCCAATGTATACTATATACTCCAATGTATACTTAATGTAACGAATATGAACCGTCATGTAGAAGATAACTTAAATATCTCTTGACTTTTAATAGAAAGTATGCTACCCTCTATTCCTACTATATAGGACTGAACAGAACTA
>Ga0307984_1000172_pt1 | contig 27350 bp, 24 predicted proteins | sample EllFjometageno78_FD_203169 | JGI IMG/M metagenome (GOLD analysis project Ga0307984, IMG submission 203169) | Marine microbial communities from Ellis Fjord, Antarctic Ocean - #78 | ecosystem: Environmental > Aquatic > Marine > Unclassified | place: Southern Ocean | collected 2014-10-09
AAATTGCTTGCGTAACCACTAACCTTAAAACCAGACTTAACATGAAGATGGACAAGTATGACTTAATGATATTAGATATCATCCAATCTCACAAAATGGACAACCAAAGTCACATTAGATTGAGCGTCTTAGAACGTAATTTCTGGAAATGTATTGAGGCCGATACAGACCTCCATGTAGGACAAGCGAGAATTGGGGAAAGAATCACCAACTTATATTTAGATGGTCTGATCCAAAACAAAGACGGTTATACCCTTACCAAGAAAGGAAGAGAGCAGCTTTCTTTCGCACCTTGGAAAAAAGAAGGCGCGTTAATCTAAAAAAGCGTTTTATCTACCAATAACAAAGGGGGCTCCATAAGGGCCCCCTTTGTTATTGGTCACAATGTTTAAGTAGTCAGTCTTACTTGACTGGCGGTTTCTTAGGCTTCTTAGGCTTCTCTGCTTCCTTTTTAGAATCATCTTCTGATTCATACGACTCTTCAAGTATTTCTAATCCCGGATATTTTTCCTTCCAAAACTCAAGTTTACTGTGATCTCGTACAGTAATAATTGTCCGTCTATCAAGTCTTACTGTGATATTCGGTTTTAATTCTTTTTCTCTCTTTTTACGTGCCATGCTATCGTTAATAAATATTTCGCCTTAGGGATAATGCGAAAGAACACCAATTAAGGCCAATACAATCGTCTTTTTTGTAATAATTACGAAGATGTTATAGTTAATTGGTAAATTGAGGTCGATTTCCTTCTTTTATCGCCACAAACTCACTACGCCTCTTAATTCTTCAGCATCTACATCGTAGCCCTGCACCTTCATTACCCACTGATAAACACCATCTGGGGCGAAGTAGTCACCACCATTGACATTCCCCATCCAAGAGTCCTCAAAAGAATTCGTTGAATAAACAACATCTCCCCATCTGTTATAAATCACAAGCTCAAATGACTCAATCTGTCTTCCGATAATTTCAAAAGCGTCATTTAAGCCATCGTTATTTGGCGTAAAAGCATTCGGGATATAAATAATCACTGAACCGTAAAGGTGTACCGTCGCAACATCAAAACATCCATTATTTGTCGTTACTGTGACAGCAGCATCATATTCATCCAACCCGTCATAGTTGTGAGTCACCTCCCTTTGGTAGCCAAATGAGCCATCACCAAAATCCCACATAAAATTGAAGGCACCTAAAAATGGCTCATCGGGATTTGTAATCACATCGAAATCATACGTGTCATCACCTAGATCGTACCGAACGATCGTTGCCTCAACAGTTTCAACATCGACACGCATTGAAGCACTTATGTCGTATTCACAATTGTCGACGATCATCACTTCATATGTCGTTCCTACGGTAGGAGATACAGTATGCGCCAATTCACTATCTATAAAATTTTCCCAAAGTATTTGATAAGGTGGCTGACCTCCCTCAACTTCGAGTTCCATAATGGTTTGTGCCCCATTGCACAGCAGTGTGTCGTTTGAAATAGAAATTTCAAGGGGATCATAAGGAACTTCAAAAAGCGTTTGAAGATAAAGATCCCTGTCACATCCATCATGAATGTAAATTTCCATCAAGTGATTCGTCAGGGAAGTATGGTCAATACACTGATCGGTGCCAAAATCAACGCCATTAATAGACCAGCTATAAGTGACAGGCGGATATTCTAAGCCTGGGTTTTGGATTAAGTCTACACAAACTGTTTCGAACTCATCACAAGCAACTGTAACCACCTCAGGTGTCACAGCTTCTAAGGGAGGCGTGTCGTATATGAAGATACTGATTAAACTCTCAGTGGTTCCACTTATAATGTTCAGCTTCAACTCTTCGGTGCCTTCATCAATGAAATCTTGTGGCACAGTAAAAGATAAAGCGATCTCATATTCACCTACAGGAATGATTGCCAATGAGGGCAACCCATCGATATCCTCCAGGAAAGAAGCTTCCGAGGTGGGGTCTTCTGTGATTTGGAACTCAAAAGGGTAAACAGAAGGAACCAAGCAAGGGCGACTGACGGTGATCGTAGAGACTCCGCAATCTTCCCAAGCACAATAAATGACAATATCATCTAGAGGGTCGGGATCGCAATCTGGTGATGCCGTTGCTTCATATTCTGTAGGAATTGGCGATCCGAAACTGCCTTCCTCAAGTATCACAATTGATTCTAACCAATCGTCACTCCCATCTGCAATCGCAAGTTTAATGTGGTACGTAAGGCCACAACTCACTGGGTGTGATGCCGTGAACAATTCAGTATATCCATTGATACATGGCGGATCAACTGCTCCTGGATTGTCAATATAATATTCTGGATTTGTCACATCATTTACCGAACTAATCGTCACGGGAAGAGGAGGGTCAGAATCCGGAACCTGAGCAATATTAATTGCACCGTCGGGAAATCCGGCAGGCGAGGCATAAGGTCCTGCTATGCCAGGTCCTGAAAGGAAAAAAGCAAAAATGTCGTTGTATTGAGAATTGACCCACCCCAAATATTCGTCTGATCCGAAAACATAATTAAATGACACGAAATCTCCTGAAGGTTGAAAATCAAACTCTAAAATGCAGACGTCGTTGACAGATTGGACGGTGAAGGTTTGGCCTATAAGCGGAGGAACCGAATTTGCAACGGTCAGTAAATCCGGATCTCCTGCCCCACCACAACCACCACAACCGGCAGCGCCATCACATGTTGCAGGATTTGTCGCCAAATCAGTACTCATAATAATGCCATTTTCAATTGAGAATCCTACACCATCCGTCAGATAGCCAATTTGCTCTAAAGATCCTGTAAACTGAACATTTGTAGCTGTAACACCCTCACCTAAGAGTACATTGTTCACATATTGAGTAGGCGTCATCGCCTGGGCAACTTCCATTTGTGCCTGAATAAATGACGTACCCAAAAGCAAAATCAAGGTCGAAACAAATTTGAAATACGATATCATTGAATTAACCGTTAGTTTTTTCATGTTAATATGCTGTAAGATAATGATTTCTTAAACAATCAAATTCATTAAGTTTGCCAAATGCAGAAAGTCATCTTTTTTTCTGATTCTAAATGTGTGAACATCTACCCATTAAACCTAGGGAGGTGCGAGTCTACACTACACTTTGGAGGCAGATCCGTCGCACTACAATGGAGAGATCTCCTGGCAGGAATACATGCGGATTTTGAAATCAATTCACGTCTCATGCCCACAAAAGAGGCTGCAAAAATCCTAAGGGGCATGGAACCAGGCGATACTTGGGGGAATGGAAAGGTGGTTTACGCCTGTATGAAAGGGGAACAAAGCAGACAAATAAAACCAGAAATAGACCTCAATTCTGAGCTCCTTGTTACAAATTCTGCCGCAGATTATTTTGAGATGTGTGGAACAGGAATCGCCGAGGATTTAAAAAACATGAAGCTCACTTGGAGTGCAAGGACACTGTCGGAAGAGGAACGTGAGGCATGGGCACTCCTAGGGGTTATTGTCCATGGGGAACTTGAGAAAATTCATTTGGCTCCTGGGGCCATCGTCAGAAGTTGCAATATCAATACGGAAGAAGGAGATGTTATTTTGGGGGCCAACGCAGAGATTATGGAGGGGTCAAATATCAGAGGACCATTTGTCTTGGGAGAGCACAGCCAATTGAGAATGGGGAGTAACGTATACGGTCCTACTTCTATTGGAAAGCACTGTAAGGTGGGCGGAGAATTAAGCAACGTTGTGATACACGACTATTCTAACAAAGCACACGGAGGATTTTTAGGGAACAGCGTGCTCGGATCTTGGTGCAACCTCGGTGCAGAAACATCCGCCAGCAATCTGAAAAATACATATGGAGAAATAAAAATGTACCGCGCTGAAATAAAGGATTACATCAATAGCGGCAAGACATTTTGTGGTCTATTGATGGGGGACCATAGCAAAACAGCAATTCATACCGCTTTTGACACCGCCACAGTTGTAGGTGCCTTTTGCAACATTTTTGGCGCCAGCACACCACCAAAGCATATCCCATCCTTTTCTTGGGGAGGATCCGAAGGACTTACTGAACATCGGCTTGAGCAAGCTATAAGTACAGCAAGCAAGGTCTTTTCTAGAAGAGGGCTAGAACTTACCCCGACAAAAGAATCAGAAATAGCGAGGCTTTTCTCATCAACTGAAGGAGAAAGGAATTAGATTATTGACCTTCCAAAAATAAATTTGACAAAAAATGCCTGACACGCTGTCAGACATACTCAATGGCACGCACCTTGCGTTACATGGAGTCCATACATACTACATGATAGATTTCGACTCCCCGTTCCAATTGTTTGCTGAATCACAAGAAAGTGAATTTATACCTCTCATCACTGAAGAGGATGAAAAAGCAATGCATAAGCAAGATGTTCCAGACAACATCCCTTTGTTGTCTCTTCGTAACACTGTCCTTTTTCCCGGAGTAGTCATACCGATTACAGTAGGTAGAGATCGATCGATCAATTTAATCAAGGAGGCAAATAAAAACAAAACCGCCATCGGGGTGGTGTCACAAAAAGACGGTAAAACAGAGGACCCCTTAGGTAAGGATTTGAACAGAGTGGGGACAGTCGCCAGAATAATAAAAATGCTGCGAATGCCCGATGGAACGAATACTGTGATTCTCCAAGGTCAGAGACGGTTTTCATGGGATAAAATAGTTCAAGAAGACCCCTATCTTAAAGCAAGTGTCACAGCGTTTGGCGGTGGTGAAGACTTGCCAAACAACAAATCAACTCAAGCGCTTATTGAAAGCTTGAAAGAGCTCGCCATCGAAATTATTGAAATGAGTCCCACCATTCCTTCTGAAGCAGCTGGGGCGATTAAAAACATTGAGCGACTGAGTTTCCTCGTGAATTTTATAGGTTCCAACATGAATGCTTCGGTAAAAGCAAAACAAGAACTTTTAGAAATTGAAGGACTTGAAGAAAGGGCGAATAAAGTGCTAGAAATGCTCCACAAAGAGAAGCAAATACTTGAACTCAAAAATGACATACAAAGCAAAGTACGAGACGATTTAGACCAACAGCAAAAAGAATATTTCTTGAATCAGCAAATGAAGAAGATTCAAGAGGAATTAGGAGCAAACCCTCTGAAGGAAGAAATCGAAGAAAGAAAAGCCAGAGCAAAAAAGAAAAAATGGCCGGAGGAGGTATCCTCTCTTTTTGAGAAGGAAATTCAGAAGCTTGAAAGGATGAACCCGCAAGCTGCTGAGTACAGCATGCAATCAAATTACATCGAGCTACTCCTAGAGTTGCCTTGGGATGAACGATCAAAAGACAATTTTGATTTAAAAAATGCAATCAAAGTTCTCGACAGCGATCATTACGGTCTTGGAGAAGTCAAAGAACGCATCGTAGAACATCTTGCCGTACTTAAAATTAAAGGTGATTTAAAAGCGCCTATCATCTGTTTGTATGGACCTCCGGGAGTTGGAAAGACATCTTTAGGCAAAAGTGTTGCAGAAGCATTGGGGCGGAAGTATGTCAGGATGAGCTTGGGTGGCTTGAGAGACGAAGCGGAAATTCGTGGGCACCGAAAGACATATATCGGTGCGATGCCAGGGCGTATTCTACAAAACCTGAAAAAGGCTGGAACGTCTAATCCACTGTTTGTACTTGATGAGATCGACAAACTCGCCAAGGACAGTCATGGAGATCCATCTTCAGCCATGCTCGAGGTTCTCGATCCTGAACAAAACAGTACATTTCACGACAATTACTTAGATATCGATTACGATTTAAGTAGGGTCATGTTTATTGCGACATGCAATGATCTTTCTACAATACATCCTGCACTAAGGGACAGAATGGAAATCATTGAGGTGTCGGGATACACCATTCAAGAAAAAGTTCAAATTGCAAAGCGTCACTTGTTGCCAAAAGTCATCAGAGATACTGGACTTACGAAAACAAAAATTCAAATTCCTGTTTCTACGATAGAGAAGGTTGTAGAATTATACACCAACGAATCAGGTGTCAGAGGGCTAGATAAGAGAATCGCGAAAATCGTAAGAAATAGAGCGAAAGAAATTGCGATGGAGGAGCCATATAAAGCAGAAATTAAACCCACTGATCTTGTAGGTATACTAGGTCGACCTAGAGAAAAGGACAAGTATCAAAACAACGATGTCGCAGGAGTCGTTACTGGACTTGCATGGACTCCAACCGGAGGAGACATCTTGTTTATTGAAACTTCTCTCACACCTGGAAAGGGGAAGTTAACACTGACTGGGAACTTAGGGGAGGTGATGAAAGAAAGCGCAATCATTGCGCTGGAATACTTGAAGGCGCATTCGGTGGAGTTTGGTCTCACGCCTGATCGTTTTGAGAAATGGAATGTCCACGTCCACGTTCCACAAGGTGCAATTAAAAAAGACGGACCGAGTGCTGGAATTACGATGCTGACCGCTTTGGCTTCAGCATTTACTCAAAGGAAGGTCAGGAAATACCTAGCGATGAGTGGGGAGATCACTTTGCGCGGACAAGTGCTTCCTGTAGGCGGTATTAAAGAAAAGATTCTCGCTGCCAAACGTGCTGGAATAAAGGAGATCATTCTTTGTGAAAGAAACAGACAAGACATTGAGGATATCGATTCAAGATACTTGCGAGGAATGAAGTTTACGTACGCTACAAAAATGAATGAAGTTGTCATGCGTGCGCTCTTATCTACGACTGTCGAATCCCCTATAGATTTCAATAACTTAGACGACTAATGAACTGTAATTCAATACTTTTACTAGCATTATCTGTACTTATAGTTGACGTAAGTAATGGGCAAGGAAATGTCTGGGGCTCCATGCCTTTGGACATCTCAATCGACGCAAGAAGCTCGGGATTAAGTGGCAAACTCGCTGCAAACATGAATCCCGACGGAGGGGCCGCAGCATACAATCCGGCATTTGTTGACAGTGCATCTATCGGAGTTGTCAACGTGTCATACCTGAACTATTTCGCAGGAATACAAATGGGGTCGGTCCATGGTGTGATTAGAAATAGTGGCAAGCACACCATTCATTTGGGGGCGCGCTTTTCTTCTTTTGGGAAATTTGAGGGATATGATTCATCGGGATGGCCGACCGGGGAGTTTTCAGGAGGCGACTATTTTTTGCAATCTGGAATTACATGGAAACTAGATTCTGTTTGGACTGCTGGGGTAACCGGATGGGGAGGGTTTAGAAATCTAGATAGAGAAAATGCCGGAGTATTGGGGCTTGATGCTGGAATAATGAGGGTTTGGCCTGACAAAGTATTTGCCGCAGGTATATTGATTTCTGGAATAGGGAGACAGTTTACTGGAACAGGGAGCCAACCAGTCGGATGGATGCCCTACAACATTCAATTTGGCATTACAAAAGGGTTTAAAAACGCGCCATTCAAACTATATCTACAAGCAGAACACTTAGAAGAATGGGCGCTGGCGCCAGAGGGTACGTATGATGACGATACAGACCCTTTGACAGGTGAAACAATCCCAAATTCTACATGGAAATTGGGGGATCAACTTGGCCGACATTTGAGAGCCGGAGTTGAAATAAGCTTGGGAAGTGGTCTCGGAGCTCAAATTGGGTATGATTATAGAAGACGCGTTGAAATGGTTGCCGCAGGAAGAAAAGGAACGAATGGACTGTCCATAGGAGTGACCATGAAACTCGGAGATTTTGACATAGGTATCGCAAGAAACACATATCACTTTGCAGGTTCATCTACGCATTTATCAGTCGCGTTAATACTTCCTCGGTCTTAGGTGAAGTAGATTGGATTCACATGACTATCTTCGTCACATGGCAAAGCAACGAATTACCATAGCAATAGATGGACACTCATCTGCAGGCAAAAGCACTATGGCAAAAGCGCTTGCGAAGGAGCTGAGTTACTTTTATATAGATACTGGAGCGATGTATCGAGGGGTCACTTTATTCGCCATGAAGGAGCGATATGTAATGAATGGCAGTATTGATGAAAGCGGCCTGGAGCAAGCTTTGGATCGGCTTTTTCTAACATTTCGATTTAACCCAAGCACTGAATGTTCAGAAATGCACCTTGGAGGAACGAATATTGAAAAGGAAATCCGAACAATGGAAGTGGCAAAAAACGTGAGCCTTGTGGCCAAAATACCCGCAGTAAGAACAAAACTTGTTGCGTTGCAAAGAAGATTGGCCGAAGGAGACAGTGTGGTGATGGATGGCAGAGATATTGGAACTGTAGTCCTCCCACATGCAGAACTTAAATTCTTCATGACTGCAGACCCAGAGGTTAGAGCATGGAGACGACTGAGAGAGTTACAGGGAAATGGCAAAGAGGTCACCTTTGATGAAGTTTTAGAAAACGTCCTAGAGAGAGACCGCATAGATTCGGAAAGGGCTGTAGCTCCTCTAAAACAAGCCGATGATGCAGTCGTCATTGACAACAGCAACCTCACGATGGAGGAGCAGTATCAATTTATGCTGAATCTGGCAAAAAAGAGAATGGAACAATAAGGATGTCATATCAGATTTTCCAAAAACTCCTTACGCTACTCGCTTTTTCAACAGCATTAATTAGTTGTGCTCAATCCACTTCTTATGTTGAAGAAGCTCCCAAACTTGCACCTGAATTTTTATCTGCAGATTCTGTATGGGTAGATCATGTTCTTGCGAATTTGAGTATGGAAGAACAAATCGCACAACTTCTTATGGTCCCTATATATGCGCGACCAGACACAAATGGATGGTCCGAGGCAGAACACTGGGTAAGAGACTTAGGCATAGGGGGTGTGATCTGTATGCAAGGTGGACCGGAATTTCAAAGAATTAGGCTAGAACGTCTTCAGCAAGAATCAAACGTACCCCTTATGGTCGCTTCTGACGCTGAGTGGGGATTAGGCATGCGGTTGGATTCAACGAGAAGCTTCCCTCGATCCTTAACCCTCGCTGCAACACGAAACCCTGAACTCGTAAGGAGATTTGGGCAGATTGTAGGGTTATCCTTAAAGAGAACTGGCGTTCATGTGAATTTCGCGCCCGTCGTAGATGTGAATTCAAACTCGATCAATCCAGTGATTGGCAGTCGAAGTTTTGGAGAGAATGTAGAATTGGTAGGAGAGCTGGGATTGGCTTATGCGCTGGGATTGCAGGATGTAAATGTCCTGGCGACTGCGAAACACTTCCCAGGACATGGCGACAGTGATTCAGACTCACATAAAACCCTACCTACAATATCTGGAGACAAACACCGATTAGATTCTGTAGAACTTGCGCCTTTCAGAGTATTAATTGACGGAGGTATCGGCGCAATGATGATTGCACATCTCGATGTCCCTGCTTTAGACAGCACAGAATCACAACCATCTACCCTATCCCCTACTATTGTTGACACACTGCTCAGGCAGAAAATGGGGTTTGAGGGACTTGCATTTACAGATGCATTGTCCATGAAGGGATTCGTGGATTTTGCAGGTGACAGACCTCGTGCAAGGGATGCCCTACTCGCAGGCAACGACATTTTGCTTTTCCCGGGAGATCCTGTCAAAGTCATTCAGGAGATTTCAAATGCGATCAAAGAAGGAACACTAGATTCAGCACTTGTTACCGAAAAATGTAGAAGGGTTTTGCTCGCTAAGGTTTGGACTGATGCAGATGCACAAATCCCTTCGAAAGGAACAGAATGGGAGCCCCACGACGCTGAACAAGTTCACAGGAAAATCTTAGAGGAGTCAATGACCCTGTTGGCAAACCGAAGCAATACACTTCCTTGGCTTGCACCTGAAGGGAAAATCACCCTTATCCACATCTCAGACAAAGCCGTCTCTGGAATGGCCTACAAGGACCATCTCCAAACAACCCTGGGGAGATCATACCAAATTTCTTCATTTAGCATCGGAAAAGACGCATCAGGTTGGGGCCGGAACGATGTGATACAAGCTTGTCTTGAGGCTGATCTTGTCATTGTAAATTTCTTAGAATCTAATAACCGACAATCTCAGAATTATGGAATATCTCCAACAGCTGTAGAGGAATGTTCTCAGAAGATCCGCCAATCTAAACTAGACACAACAAACCGAACCAAATGGGTTGTCAACGTATTCGCAAATCCCTATTGCCTCAACGAAGACTGGGCATCTATAAGTGAAGGTGCCGACGGATTAGTGATGGCATACCAGGATGATTACAGAACACAAGAGACCGCTGCGGATGTTCTGGCTGGGGTAGCTTCAGCAAATGGATTGCTACCCGTCACTCCTCCAGGGTCTGTGTATAGAGAAGGAGATGGTTTGGGGCTTCCATGTTCTCGTGGCACAAGATTGGGTTGGGATCAATGGTCCTGTGACGGAAACTGGTCTCCTGCTTATAAAATTGACTCCATCGTCAGCGAGGCAATCAGGGAATCGGCAATGCCAGGTTGCAGAGTGGTCGTCGCTCACAAGGGACGTGTCATGCACGATGGGGTTTATGGCACAACAGATGGGCGGACCAAAGTTGAAGAAGGCACGATCTATGACCTCGCGTCCATTACAAAAATAGCCGCGACATCCTTGTGTTTAATGGCGGGAGATGAAACGGGATGGTTTGACCTTCAGGAACCTATTTCTCATGCGCTTGAGGAATTAGACACCCTTGAATTGGGTACCCGAACCTATCAAGAGATCCTGTCACATCAGGCAGGACTGTATCCTTGGATTCCTTTTCATCTTGAGACATTGAGTGATTCATTAGACCTGTTGAGTGACATGCCACTTTGTGATGAAAACATTTGCGTGAATCCTGGATTGTACATATGCAGTCAATATGTGGACACAATGTATCTGCGCATTAGGAACAAAGAGGTGAGAGATGCAGGCCACTATAGATACAGCGATTTGGGTTATTATCTCATTCACAAAAGACTGAACAAGGAATATCAATGTGATGATGCGATCGATTCTCTTTCTCACAAATGGTTCTATGAGCCGATGGGACTATTTAGCATGGGGTTTAAGCCTCTAGAAAGATCAGGAATACATCTTGGTGAGATCGCGCCAACTGAAATGGATGCGGTTTTCAGAAAACGAACCGTGCATGGGTATGTTCACGACCCCGGCGCGGCATTGCTTGGAGGTGTAAGTGGTCATGCTGGGTTATTTAGTGACGCGCATGATTTAACTCGTTTGGGACAAATGCTTCTCAATGGAGGCTCTGCGCTGGGACATGACTTTTTCAAGCATGATGGAAAGACAATCGAAAAATGGACTTCTAGGGCTTACCCTAACAGCAAAAACAGAAGGGGGATAGCGTTCGATAAGCCAACAATGGACCTTGATCAAGGACCAACGTGCAATCTGGCGAGTGAATCAAGCTTCGGACATTCTGGATTTACAGGGACACTGATTTGGGTCGACCCTAAATACGACTTGGTATTTGTGTTTTTAAGCAACAGGACATACCCACACGCAGAGAACAGAAAGCTCATCACAATGGATGTCAGAACAGAAATCCAAAGGGTCGTGATGGAACATTTAAATGCCGTAACACGATGAAAATAGGAATGGTTTGCTACCCCACCTTCGGAGGTAGCGGTGTCGTAGCGACTGAATTGGGGAAAGCGCTTGCGGCAAAAGGACATGAAGTACATTTCATTACCTACAATACGCCTGTACGTCTAGGCAACTTCAAAACAAATATTTTCTATCACGAAGTTCGCGTGTCAGATTATCCTTTATTCGACTACCCTCCTTACGAACTCGTCCTTGCCAGCAAGATGGTCGAAGTCGCGCGCGATCACGCGCTCGATTTACTTCATGTACATTATGCCATTCCACATGCCAGTGCGGCAATCACCGCAAAAAAAATCTTGGCTGAAGAAGGGCTTAAAATGCCTATCATCACGACGCTTCACGGCACTGACATTACGCTTCTTGGACGAGACCCGTCATTTGAGCCCGTCATTTCATACGCAATCAATTCAAGTGATGCAGTCACCGCTGTTTCAAATGATTTGAAAAATGACACATTCAAGCTCTTTGGAGTAAACAAAGACATAGAGGTCATTCCCAACTTCTACTGCCCTACTCATTACCAAATCACCCCCAACGAAGAATTCAGAAAACAAGTTGCCCCAGAAGGTCAACCGATCATCACACATATCTCAAATTTCAGACCCGTCAAACGCATCCTTGATGTCATTAAAATCTTTTCATTTATTTCCAGGAAATTAGATGTACGTCTTTTATTGGTGGGAGATGGACCTGAACGAAATGCTGCAGAACTCCTATGTAAAGAGCTTGGCATTGAGGAGAAAGTCACTGTTTTAGGAAAGGTGAAAAATCCGATAGAGCCGCTGCTCGTCAGCGACCTGTTCTTACTTCCATCAGAAACTGAGAGTTTCGGACTGGTTGCCCTTGAAGCCATGGCGGCTGGCGTGCCTGTCATCTCTTCGAATACAGGTGGATTGCCCGAAGTGAACCGACATGGTGTATCCGGGACGATGAGAGATGTGGGAGACATAGAGGGCATGGGAAAGGATGGTGTGAAGATTTTAAGCAATCCTGAGGTCTTGGCGACATTTAAAAAATCAGCTTTGGCTCGTGCAGAGGAATTTAGAATTGATTTGGTCTTGCCCAAATATTTGGCTTTGTATAAGAGAATAAGTGAGTGATGGCTGCAAAGAAGAAAACACGTTCGATTGGGAACAGAATCTCTATAGCTGATCACGGCGATGCAACGACAATTGTGATTGACACCACAATTACTGACACACAACGGATGTCGCTCGAAACATGGCTTGGTGGATGGACCGGGTTGGGCGTCTTGTTGATGTATGGCGCGGCTACATTTGAAGGAGATGAACGCTTGTTTTACTTGGGATGTTTGGTGTTTTGGACTTTTTTCTGGGTCCGCATCGCAAAAGTGGTCGCATGGAGAAGAATCGGCAAGGAAATCATTCGCATTGACAAGAATCGGGTCATCATCAAAAATGCGTTCGGCACCCGTGGACGCGACCAATTGTACGACTTGCAGAAAATATCTGGCCTGAGCTTTTACAAAAGAGAAACGACCTCTTTTATGCAACAGCTTGACAACAGCTTCTGGATCATAGGTGGAGATACCGTTTATTTCTCTTATAACGGAAAAACCCAAGTCTTGGGCAAGCAACTTCCAGCTCAAGACGCCAAACAACTCTCTCAGGTCTTAAACAAGATTATTGACGGGTATAAAGTTTAGCCAAACACAGGTCTAATTCTTGAAAAGTGACGTGATTTCATGGGCATCATTGTGGCATGAAAAAACACAATATTTTACTTACAGGCATCATACTGACTCTTTCATGCCTGTCTCTTCAAGGTTGTTATTGCAATCCTTCGGACAGTATTCAAAGCTACAGCATCAATTTAACTCAACCCGACGGTTCTGTCCCTGCATCAGGATGGGCAATGGTTTATGAGAAACATTTAGATCCAAACACAAGCTATGCAACGCAACGCATCCCTATATCTGATACGATTACTTGGGGGGATTCAGGAGAAGGGTCTATTCGTTGGACGGACGTTCGAAAGACACGTAATCACGCAATCTCTATCGAATGCTTCTCCCCTGAAGAATTGACGTACGATGCCCTAAGATATGCGTGGCATACATTAGAAATAAACACGCCAGAAATAGACATTCGCTTTCCTCAAGTTCGGCCATTAGAAATGACCATTAGGTCGAGTGACCCTCTTCCATCAAATGTACAGGCATGGGCATTGTACATCTCACCACTTATACTCCCTCCTGAATTTATAGAAGGCAGCACCACCACCACATCGCAGTTTCATGCTTGGACATTTGCGAATGACAATCCTTCACAAATGGAAACGTCCATTGAGTTTAGAGAACACGCCACCATGTATGTGCATTTGTTTCGCCTAGATGAAGGCCTTTGGCATAAAAACGGAACATTTACAGCAGCTCTCAATGAGAACACCGAAGCATTTTCATACTACACAACTCACACGATGTCATGCTGCGATTAACACTCACCTTTTTATTCGTCCTGACCTATCAATTCGCGATAGGACAAACTACTGCATTAGCTAAAGCGAGACAAGCGTTCCACAAACAACGAGAAATCAATACAAGCCTTGCACCCTCCATCACCGATATTTTAGATTCACTTTATTTAAGAAGAGAATTCTCAGCATTTTGTCCGATTGACGGATCTCCCGCTTTGGCACTTAGAAATGAGGGGAGCGCCGAAGCACTCTCCCCTCCGACCACACCACTCCACCCATGGGAACCCACCGGATGGACAGAGACAAACGAAACGGGAGGCTGGAAAGCGCTCTGCCCGGGGGACTCTGTCACCTTTAAATACACTCCCACAAGTGAGCGCGCAAATTGCGCACCAGAACCGGATTTGCCTCCTTGGTCTTCGCCCAATTCAAATGCGCCAAACATTTGGTGGATTGAAGCCGAAACGCCAATGGGTACAGTAGGCGGAAGTGTTTACCCTAGGCTGAGCGAAGATCAAATTTTTGACAAACCGATTGTTGTTATCGAAGGATTCGATTTCGGAACAGGCGGAAATCTTGAAGAACATCGACATGGAAATTTTGGTTGGAAATCTATATTTGCTTGTGACACCGAAAATTTCCCTGGAACATATGGATATCCAATTCTCATGGACAGTCTATATGCACTCGGCTACGACATCGTATTTGTTGATTTTCAAAACGGCACACAATCTATAGAACAAAAATCAGGTCTTGTTCAAAAAACGATTGAATTATGCAACTCGTATAAAACAGGTAATAAATCATTGGTGTTAGTCGGCGCTAGTATGGGAGGCGTTGTGGCCAGACATGCGCTTTGCAGTATGGAGCAAAATTCTGAAGAACATTGCACACGGCTTTACGTAAGTATTGATTCGCCTCATCGAGGCGCAAATATCTCTCAAGGATTGTTTGGATTGGTATCTCTGCTTACAGGCGTATCATCCGAAGCCTATATTTTCAATGAAGGCTTGCACTCTCCTGCCGCTCAGCAGCTCGTAATCACATCACCAAATGGAGAAAGTGCGCATACCGAAGCGATGGCATTACTCGAAGATCTCGGAATGCCAAAAAACACCGTGAATATTAGCATTGCGAATAGCCACCCAAGTGTCTCTATTGATTTAGAAAATGGACCATTATTGAACTGGACAGATTATTGGTGGTGGCTTGGTAGTGCTCATTTATTGGCAAACCGATATCCAAATGGCAACGAGAACCTTGCGGTTTCTGCTTCATGTGCATTGCCAATAGATTTTATCCCTTTTAATGGCGTTGCGCTTTGGTATGAAGACGAACGGTATAGTTATTACCCTGAGACAGACCTTGACATTACACCCTCATCACTTGGGCACCATATGGGGCAGGTTGTCGGTGCCATCAATGATTCAGGTTTAATTTATATTGACAGTGAGGATTACCAATCAGATTGTGGCTTTGTCCCAACATCGAGCGCACTCAATTGTGATGTACTTTCCGAAGAATCACCTTCATTTGATTTTATCAGTTATGCGCCAGAGTGGGATTCTCCGCAAGAGCATGTCGCTATAAACCACCTACATAGAAAACTCATTCTTGACCACATTATCTTTGGAGACGTCACAGCCCCGGCAACAATTGGCAGTTCATTTCCTCAATCATTTTACGCGTATAATCATTTATCTCCGCTTACAAAATGGATCGGAAGTACAGAAATATATCAAGGAGGAATTATTCAGTTGGGAGAAGCTGAAAACGGATTGTCGTCTCCTATATCGGTGAGAACGTTACCATGTAACACTGAAATAGATGTCTATACAGGAGCTGAGCTAAGAATTGGAACACCTCTGGGGTTTGCGCCTGCAAATATGATTCTTGAGAACGGATCACAACTGTCTGGACACGAGGGTGGAGAAATCATCATCTATATTGACAGTGAGCTCCATGTAAAGGCTGGGGCAAAGCTTGTGATAGATGGAACTGATTTAAGGATACAACAAGAGGGAAGACTTGTGATTGAAGATGGAGGTATTTTAGAATTACATCACAACGCTAACATTATACTTGAAGGAGGAGGGTCCAGAATAGAATTAGCCGGAGATTTAATTGTGTTTCCCGAATCTCACTCTAAGATTACAACTACAGGCGAATCCCCATCGACAATTTTGATTTCTGGAATCAATTCAAACATAGATGTTTCAAATAATGGTGAGTTATCCATTCACGAAAACACCCAAATAGAACTTGAAGTGAGTGCGTCAACTCAAGTTTCAGGAGAGGGAAACTTCAAGACAAACAAAACAACGATTCATATGCCTTTTGGATCTTCTGTGAATCAATCATGCCACACCCACTTGTCGAATACATTTATATATGGATCTCTGAACTCTCAGTGGAATGGAAGCAATCGTTTAATAATTGAACATTGTAAATGGCAAAAAAGCAAGTTAAATATTGATCACCTCACTCAGAATAACCAGACCATGGGTTTAATATCTCATCACAATGAAATCATTGAAAGTGACTGGGAATTGATGAATACTGGATTTCAATTCATGACATGTGAATTCATCGGCGCTACGGTAACATCAACAAATCATGTGGGACCAAGTCATTTTAGCAGAAATCGCATAGAAGGAGCATATGGATTGTCCGATGCCATGATACACATGACTGGAGGTGACCATTTAAATATGGAAGAAAACACTTTTACTGAAGGAGAAAAAGCGATTTTCTTTGAAAATGTAATTGCAACTCTCAATTGTAACAGTTTGTATGGTTGGGATACCGCTATAGAATTAAAAGGGAAAAATTATATATACATGACCCCTGATTTGGGTGGGGGATACAATCGGTTTTCAAGTAACAGAGTGCATATACACTTCATGTGTTCAACAGTTCCATATATAAATGAGGGTATGAATAGTTTTGGTTCATATGGCACTTATTGCGTCGAAGGAGAATTAAAATGGGGCTGTGATGACCCATGGATAATCACAGGGAACAATTGGTCAAATGCAAATAATGCGACAAACATGTACTCCTGTCAAGATGAATGCCAAGGAACACACATAGAAGTCACTGTTGTTTCACCTACGGACGGCGTGATGTCCTGCACAAGTACACCAATCACAAACGACGATGGAAAACATCTAGAAACAGAAAATACGTTACATGATCTGTTTGGACGGAAGGTTGAAGGGAATAACACACATCAAGGCAACAAGATTGCCTCTGGTATTTATTTGGAATTAAAGGGAGATGGCAAGGTGGTTAAACATCTTCTTTTAGAGTGATGTCAGATGCGCTATCGCAACGGCATAGCCACTTACACCCAATCCGGAAATAACGGCCTTACAGGCGCCCCCTACGATTGACATGTTTCGAAATTCTTCCCTGGCGTGAATGTTGGAGATATGCACTTCAATGACGGGTGCGGATATCGCGGATACCGCATCGCGAATTGCGACAGAGGTATGCGCATAACCACCAGGGTTGAAAACGATGCCATGAAACCTTGAGCCGAAATCTTGAATGGCATCAATGAGGGCCCCTTCATCGTTTGATTGAACATCCGCAATCTCAATGTCAGGGAAGCGCTCTCTGAGATCAGACACCAAGTCGTCGAGGGTCGAATCCCCATAGATCTCCGGTTCTCGGGTGCCGAGTAGATTCAGATTGGGACCGTTGAGTACGAGGATTTGGAAGCGTGACATTGAAAGGGGCTATTTACTTTTTAATGAAACAAATGCATGGACTGGCAAGTGGTCGGAAATATAGAACCCCTGCTTGATATATTCGTCTGCACAAATCCATGATACGTCTGCGCCGTCCACCAGGATGTAATCTATTCTGGGACCAGCAAAGCCCACGGGGTCGAATCCTGTATACGTTCCGAAACTTTTTCTGCACCTCGTTTTTGCAACATCGTAGGAATCTTTCAAATTCGTAGAGAGTAAAAACTCGATTTCTTCGGATTGAGGTTCAGCGTTAAAGTCTCCAAGGACGATGACGATATCTGCCTCTCCCTTCATGGACCAGCTGCGGATCAATGATGCTGAAGCTTTTCGAGCCTCCTCCCCCACGTGAGACCAATGCGAATTAATAACGCGAATGATTTGGCCTGATTCTTTGTGATGAAGAGAAACGATTGAAGCAATGCGAGGCATGGTCGCATCCCAACCTATGGAAGCCGTATCGGTCCACGACTCAGAGAGCCATCTGGTTTCTGTATGCAAAAGGTCAAAATGCTTTGACTGCCACATGATAGGACACGCCTCTCCTTCCCCATTTCCAAAACGCGTTTCAGAATAAACACTCATCCAAGGCATTTTAGATTGCAGATCTTCTATCTGATTTGGCAAAGCCTCCTGAAGCCCTACAATATCAAAGAACGCAATGGCTTTTGTGACTTCTTCTTTCCGATTGTCCCAAAGCAATGGATCTGCGGGGTTGTCATACCTAATATTGAATGTAATGAGTGAAAGCTCAAGAGGTGTTTGGGCTGACAGTGCAGCAGAAAACATCGAAAAGAACACGAGGCAAAGAGAGAAAAGTGTAGTTCTTATGTTCATCTTACAAATGTACCTGCAATTTAGGTGTACAGAGGTGAAAACGGGCTTTACCTTTGCCGCGATATGGGAAAACAAAAAATGTATCGAAAAGGTGAAGTTATTCAAGTAACAATCACTGATTCAGCTTTCGGAGGAAAGGGTATTGCGCGAATTAAAACTGAGATCGGAGATTTCACGGTTTTCGTTCAAAACACTTTTCCCGGACAGCAAGTTAGTGCTCAGGTAATTAAATGCAAAAACCGATATGCGGAATGCCGATTAAAAGACATCATCGCCCCTTCTCCTGATGAAATTCAGACACCATACCAAACAATACCTGGGGCTCCTTATGCCTCATTTCCAATAGAAATTCAGCACAAATACAAGGAGGAGACGGCCATAAATTTATTTGAACGAATCGGTGGAATCTCAAATGCGAGAGAAATTTATCAAGGAATAGTAAGCTCACCAAGCTTGTGGCATTACAGAAACAAGATGGAATATAGCTTTTCCGAAATCCGTCACGATTTGGAGAGCGGAGAGAAAGTGGATGATTTCGGTTTGGGATTTAAGCACCGAGGAACGTGGTGGGCTGTTGAGAATTTAGATCGAGATTCCGGATTGTTCGACAAACAAATTGAGGATGACATTTATAAAGTCCGCAAGTGGTGCGAGAATACCGGACTTCCAGCATGGCATCCTCCACAACGAAAGGGGTTCTTTCGATTCTTTGTGGTCAGACGAAGTGAAGCAAACAATGAAATCCTCATCAATTTGGTGACGACTTCTGGAGGAGAAGGGAAGTTTATTGAGTCTGAATTCACGGAATTCATTCTGGGCCTTTGGGGAGATCGAGTGGCTGGAATTCTTCACACAATCAACGATGACATCGGTGAAAGAGTGGAAGCAAGAGAAGGTAGCAGCGCATTGATTTTCGGAAAAGACCGCATTACTGAGGTCCTTCATGGACTTCAATTTGACATCAGTTTAAGTAGCTTTTTTCAAACAAACCCATTAAGCGCAGAGAGACTCTACAGTGAAGTTATATCCATGGCCATAGAAAAAGGGATGGGAGGAAAGGACGATGTGGTCCTTGATTTGTTTTGTGGAACAGGCACCATTTCTCAATTGCTCGCACAACACCATGATGGCCAAATCATCGGAGTAGATATCGTCGAAACGGCCATTGAAGACGCCCGGATATCTGCAGAACGGAATGGCTCAAAAAACACCACCTTCTTTGCAGCCGATGTGGGGAAATTCCTGCTGGAATATCCGAAATACAAAGGCTGCATAAGAACGCTCGTCATGGACCCCCCTAGAGCGGGGATTTCACCCAAAACACTCAGGAAGGTCATCCGGCTGCAAGCCGACAGAATGGTTTACGTTTCTTGCAATCCCGCAACTCAAGCCCGAGATATGGCTACCTTGGCAGAAAACGGATATAAACTCGTTCAATTTAAGCTTGTAGATCAATTCCCACATACGGCTCACGTAGAATCTGTGGCATTGTTTGAAAGAATCCCGGGATTTGTCCCCATCATTGATATGAAATAAAGTGATTATGAAGAACAACAAGATTCTTGATTCGGACCAAATAGAACGCAAGTTCCAACGTATGGCCAGACAACTTCTCGAAGCTCACCACTCCGAGTCGGAGATCATACTGATGGGAATCGAAGGCCAGGGTAAAGAAGTTGCGTTACGTCTTCAAACGATTCTTGCCAAAATAGGGGAATTGAAAATCCACATTCGAAACATCAAACTCGACAAAGAAAACCCTCTCTCTAAAGAAATCGTCTGCAATGCTTCTAAAGAGGAAATCCAATCAAAAGTGGTGGTCATCGTTGACGATGTGTTGAATTCTGGGAAAACATTAATTTATGCTGTGAAACACATTCTTGACTCAGGTCCAAAAGGAGTGTACACGGCTGTGTTGGTTGATCGAATACATCGCTCATTCCCCGTAAGAGCTGACTATTGCGGGCTCTCCCTCTCTACTCACCTGAATGAACATATCTCCGTCAAGTTGAGCAAATCGAAATCAAAATCTGATGCTGTTTTTCTCGAACTTTAACAGCCGCAAGAAAACCTAGAGCGCTTCTCGCAAGCGCCATCCGATAGAACTAAGCCTGTTTGCAAGTTGCTCATCCGTGTATTCTATCTCGTCCCACTTCACATCGGCATTGCCATAACAACTGGCCCTCACCAAGAGGTGTCGTCCGATCACACGTTCTAGATCTTGCGGCTTCACCTTTGACAGAAGAGGTCGATTCGCAACATTGTCTTTCAATCGATTTGCGAGTTCCGGCACGGGCACTGAAAGATGAACAACCACACCGTGCTTTCTCATCCAAGCCATCGCACCATCCGCACAAGGAGTTCCTCCACCAGTGGCGATGACTGATTCTGGTTCTGCTACAATTGTTCTCAGAAGTTCTGATTCTTCAATTCGAAAGGCTTCGATACCAAACTCAGCTACATACTCACTAATTGAGCATCCCAAATTCTCCTCGATGCGAGAATCCATATCTATAAATGGTCTGGACATCTGCTCAGAGAGACGTTTGCCAAGTGTAGATTTCCCACTGCCCATAAATCCTACCAAAATCAAATGCATCAATCAAATGTGTTTAAACAATTCACACAAGTGTACTACAGATTATTCAGAACAAAAACAAGTTGGATCATTTAACATTAACGTTTAGCATTTGAAAACCTTCTAAAGTTCCTGTGATTTTATCACCTGATTTGACTGGACCTACCCCAGAAGGGGTTCCTGTAAATATCAAATCCCCTGTTTTAAGGGTCATAAACTGGGAGACATACGATATGAGATCATCGACTTTGAAAATCATCTCCGATGTTGAGCCCACTTGTACTTTCGTTCCGTTGATGCTTAAATCGAACTGTAAGTTCTGAATACTTTTGCCCAAACGATCTAATGAAATAAATTCTTCTGAGACAACTGCAGAACCATCAAACGATTTGGCTTTTTCCCAAGGATGCCCAGCCGCTTTAAGTTTGCTTTGAACATCTCGCGCAGTGAAGTCAATGCCTAGACCTACCTCAGCATAATAGCGTGACGCATATCTGGTTTGAATGGCCTTCCCAAGTTTCTGAATCTTTACAACCAGTTCCACTTCGTAATGAACTTCCTTTGTCCAATCGGGGATATAGAACGCGTGGCGTTTGTGCAGAACTGAACTGTCTGGCTTGAGGAAAAACATGGGTTCAGAAGGAACAGGGTTGCCTAGCTCTGTGGCGTGGTCGAGGTAATTACGTCCTATACAAATTATCTTCATGGTTCTACAAAGAACGTCACGATTACCCTTCTGTCTTTCGCCCCTTCTGTTTCTGCTCTTTCTTCACCGAAAAAATTCATGACGACCCGCTCTGAATTCACGCCACTTTCTAAGATGTAGTTTCTGACAGTCGTTGCCCGTGCCCTTGAAAGATTCAGGTTTACGACTCGATCTCCTGACAAATCAGCATGTCCTGTACACATCAGCCGCAGCTGAGGATATCTCACCATAAGCCCCACCAATTCATTGATTTGAAGTTGGGCATTTAGGGTCAGATTCGAACTGCCCGTATAAAATCTAACATCAAACTTGTCGGGAAGATTTAAGGCCTGAAGCGCTGGGTCTGATGAGGGTGAAGGTCGGTCGTCAGTGTTTAATCCAATTCTTGCAATGTCAATGGTATTCATAGAGACATTTGAATTAGATTGATTTTTCTCTAAACTACCCAGTCTGCGATTGTGATCCTCCAGCAAAACGATGATTCTCTTCAAAAGCTCTGACTCTGTTGTTGATGGCGTTGCTTTAGGTAAACTACTGTTGTCCTCATCTTCTATAAGATCCATGGTTTCTATAGAAAAATCGACTTCTAAGGGATTCAAAGGAGCATTCGGATCAAAATTCTGCCAATCTTCCAGAGACTGTTTAGGAACAGGCTCAAAGGTTTGGCCCACAAGTGCGAGAAGTCCTTTGTTGACATACCAGCCGAGTTCCAAACCCGCTTGAAGGATCACCTCTTGCAAGCGTGACTGGATGAGGAAATAAAACCTGTCTTCATAAGGAATGTTGGAAGAGCCGTGCATTCTTGCCACATCACGCTCATCCAATTCATCCACATCATTCAGCAAGGCATCAATTTCATCTGAGAATCCCTCAAAGGGCACTTTTTCTTTGAACTTTCTTAACACCATTAAATCCTTCACCAGCCGCTCCATGTCCTTCTTGATCGTTCTTAGATTGGAACGAAAATTCACTTCTCCATCTTGAATATTAACAGCTCCATTTAGGTACATTTCTAACGCTTCAACCATGACTGATCTCAGCTGTTCCACTTCAGGGTCAGGTGCGGAACTCCAATAATTCACGATTAATGTCCCTTCCTTTGAACCGACAAGTCGTGAATCATCTGATTGCGCACGTGTGTTAATCGACGCAAAGACTAGCCCTAACAGCAAAAAGAGTGCGTAAATCAGGTGGTTTCGAGTTTGGCTAGAGATCAAACTTAACATAACTCGAAGTTCGGGAATATTATGTAAAAAAACGAACCGGGTTAAATCGGCAATATTTTACTTCCCCTGACCGCGTAATACAGTGCGTACAGTATATATTAAAATCTTAAAATCCAGGGCCAGAGACATATTCTCTATGTACATGATATCGTAGCGAAGACGCTGCAGCATTTGGGCCAAATTTTCAGCATACCCATACTTTACCTGACCCCATGAAGTAATCCCTGGCCTCACCTTCTGGAGGTGGGCGAAATGAGGCGCTTTTTCTTTGATTTTATCAATGAAATACTGGCGTTCAGGACGTGGACCTACCAACGACATCTCCCCTTTTAAAACATTCATAAATTGAGGCAATTCATCAAAACGCATCTTACGCATCCACTTTCCCGATGAGGTAATACGAGGGTCTTCACCGGAGCTCAACTGAGGGGTTCCTGCTTCAGCGTTCACGTCCATTGTACGGAATTTTATTATTTTAAAGGGGACCCCATACCTACCAATGCGCTCTTGAAGATAAAAGACCGGTCCTGCTGAGGAAGTCTTTACAACAATGGACAACAAGATGAACAAAGGAGAGATCATCACCAATGCGACCAATGAAGAAACGATATCAATGATCCGTTTCAGAACCATTTGCCAATGTGACATCACAAATCTATCGACATGAATAAGTGGCGTCCCGTATACAGCTCCTGACCGCACATTGCCGCTCAAAATATCGTAAAGACCAGGAACTACTTTCACGGAGAGGTTTCGACCTTCAAGAATAGTAAGTAATTTAATCGTCTTTTCTCTGTCAGATGGTTCGACAGCCACAATGACATCTTCAATGTGATACTTATCTAAAACCAAATCTATATCCTTCACCCCCCCGAGACGTTCTAGTTTGTTTGTCATTGCAGGAGCTTCTTGATTCACCTGAATAAAGCCCAAAAGATTAAAACCAGAAGATAAATATTCATTCTGAAGATCATTCGTTAATTGTAGGGCTGTTTCTGCACCCCCTAAGACAAGCGTTCTAAATGCCCAATCACCCCCTCTTATCTTTCGCAAAGTCCTCGACACAATAGCCCACCTTCCCATGGTGGTGAGGATCAAATGCCCTAAGACCAATACCCCAAACGTATAGTAATACTGATGATAACTATTCACATAATCATCTAACAACAACACAAAAAACAACACAACAGACCCTACTGCTGTAGCGATTAAAGTTTGGGTTAACTCAAGGGCTTTGTGTCTTCTACGGGGAGCGTTGTACATTCCCAAAACAGCATATAATGCCACCCAAAAAACAGGCACCAGTATGATTCCGTAGGTGTAATTATCATCGAATTCCCATGAGTTAAAATCCCAAGACCAAACCTTCTCTATCTCAACTTTCCGATGAATGAACAATGTAGCCCAAGCGATTGCCGCAGAAATCGCATCCGACAGTACGTAGTGCCAAGGCAGTATTCTATCTACGCTCCTCCCCGACCTCATTTGTAATACACCAATTTAAAATTATCAACCACAACATACCCCGACTCTTCCCCGAAATCCAAGATTGCATCTAACGTCAATTCATACCCAAACGCCGAAGGGGTAGAAAACACCATTGGACCTAAATCCAGATACATTTTCTTCCATTCTTCCCCAGTGGGATTAAGCACAATGATCGGCGTCCTCTCGGGATTCCCTCCTCCGATCGCTTCAAGACCTACGGCAAATGAGTTGTCACAACGATAATCAAACTCCAAATAGATCGGACCCGATTGGGGAAGGTTATAGAGCTGTTCCTGAGTGGTTGATGAAACCTGACGCTGTTCTGTGGAAAGCAAGATCAATCCACTTGCATTTCCTTCAAACACCAAATCTGGATCTACAGTTCTCACCACTTCTGCAGTGCTTGTATTGTTTGCCTCAAATCTATTTGCACTTTCAAAATCCTCCGCCAAAATAATTTGCGCACTTTCTATATAATTTGAATGAAATTCAACGGTCTTCGTCCCGCCAGGAATATTCTCGACTTCCAGTTCCATCGCCTTATAAAATGGATATGGTTTGCGCGTCGCAGAGATCCCGTTAACTCTTATCCCTGCTTGAATAATGAGCTCTGAAACACCCACATTTGTATCCGTAATAAAAGGAATACTCGCCGGAAGGGGGAACACGCCTAAGACATCCGTTTCGGTGTACACCCAAACTTCTTTGATGTTATTTGAACTCGTACCTTGATCCTGAGTTGTTTCCAAATCAAAAGATGAAACGATGACTTCATATGGATCACCTGGCTTGTCAGACCAAAGGCCACACCCTGAAAGCATCGCTGTCAATGCGAATGAAAATAGAATTTTATAGTTGGAATTCACTTGAATTGGTTTCTTTTGACAAATGTACAGACCTAAGCACGGAGTCAATCATGGACAACGAACGCACTTTGTCGCACCAGGCACAATAAGGATTCTTCCCACCGGGATAACCTCTCCACAACCAACACAACGACCAAACTTATCATCATTTAGCCGCGCAAGGGCCGATTCCAAGCCTTTACGCTGAACTTCTAACTGCCTTAATGCAGCCTCATTTATGCTGCGATTATTAATGGCATCCATGCGACTAACCCTACCTATTGCTACGGATGGCGGGATGGGCTTCGTTAATTCTCTGTACTCAAGAATGCGTTCGTCGATGTCGATCATCTTGCGATTAATGCGATTGCGGATATCTATCTTCTCTTTGTCGGTCAACATGGGCACAAGATGGCTAATTTTGCACTACCTACAATCCAATTAACGACTCAATTTCAGAGAATATGAAGTTTTTTATCGATACAGCTAACCTAGAACAAATCCGTGAAGCTTCGGAATTTGGTGTTCTTGACGGAGTAACAACCAACCCATCTCTGATGGCGAAAGAAGGAATCTCTGGAAAAGAGAATGTCATCGCACATTATAAAGCAATTTGTGAAATTGTGGATGGGGATGTTTCTGCTGAAGTCATTGCGACTGATTATGAGGGGATGATTAAAGAAGGCGAAGCATTGGCTGCGCTTCACGAAAACATTGTCGTAAAAATCCCGATGATCAAGGACGGGATTCGTGCCATTTCATATTTTACGGACAAAGGAATCAGAACAAACTGTACGCTTGTATTCTCTGCGGGACAAGCACTGCTTGCAGCAAAAGCTGGAGCGACATATGTCAGCCCTTTTATAGGACGACTTGACGATATAAGCACTGATGGACTGGAGTTAATCGAAACCATCCGAGAGATTTACGACAATTACGAATTTTCAACGCAAATACTAGCTGCTAGCGTACGCCACACAATGCATATCATCAACTGTGCACAGATTGGCGCGGATGTCATGACGGGACCACTTAGTGTCATACTTGGATTGCTGAAGCACCCATTAACCGATGCAGGTCTCGCACAGTTTTTAGCGGATCATGCAAAAGCGAATGGTTAAACGAGAGCATTCGTTTAAAATTATTCACCCTCATTTTGATCATCAACATTCATCCCGACAACCCCGATCCGAGAGGCATACGGGAAGCTGTTAAAATACTGAATCGAGATGGGGTCATTGTCATTCCTACAGATACGGTTTACAGTTTCGCAAGTGTCCTTGGGAACAGCAAGGGGTTTGACCGGATCGCCCGCATTAAGGGGCTTCGTCCCAACAAGGCTCACTTTTCTTTGCTGTGCTCAGACTTAAGTGATTTGGCGCAATACACACGGCCATTGCCGAACGAGGTTTTTAAGTTAATGAAGAGAGCATTGCCTGGTCCGTTTACGTTTATTTTGGAATCTGGAGGAAATGTACCAAAGCTGTTCCGAAGTACGAAAAAGACCATAGGTATAAGGGTTCCAGACAACAATATAGCCCGTGCAATCATGCTCGAAATAGGCAAGCCACTTATTGTGTCATCTGTTCACGATGAAGACCAAGTTCTTGAATATACGACAGACCCCGAGCTCATCGAAGAACGTCAAGGTCACGCTGTGGATGCAGTAATCAATGGAGGGTATGGAGAACTTTACGCATCTACAATTATAGATTGCACATCCGGCATACCCGAAATAATTAGAGAAGGCCGGGGTGATGTGAGCGGATTGATTTAATCTCTGGCTTTCGCTTCTAACATAGGAACAAATGCGGCAACGCCATGATCCTTCTTATTAAACTCTGACTCTCCGACTCTGTCAATGGTAAGCATGCGTTGTGTCTCGCCCTCGCCTACTGGAATCACCAACCTGCCCCCTATCGCAAGTTGACTTAAAAGTGCCTTGGGAACAAACGGGGC
>Ga0307984_1000173_pt1 | contig 27323 bp, 31 predicted proteins | sample EllFjometageno78_FD_203169 | JGI IMG/M metagenome (GOLD analysis project Ga0307984, IMG submission 203169) | Marine microbial communities from Ellis Fjord, Antarctic Ocean - #78 | ecosystem: Environmental > Aquatic > Marine > Unclassified | place: Southern Ocean | collected 2014-10-09
CTACGTGGCACTGGTGGCACCTCAGGCAGTCTAAGGGCCAACCCCGATGACCTAAGGGGTATTGGTCAGACCCTTGACCTACGGGTTGTAGGCCATTGGGACTACGTGGGGTAGGCCATTGGGACTACGTGGGGTAGGTGTGGGTAGCTCATAAGGCACCCACCTCGGCCCTCACTTGTCAACTTATTTCGACCTATAGCTCCCATAGGTTATACCGATGTGAACCCAAGGCCGTCCCATAGGTTATACCGATGTGAACCCAAGGTTATACCGATGTCACCTACGTGGCGTAAGGCGGCACCTACGTGTCGTAGACGATGACCTACGTTCCGTGGGCGACAGGGGTATCACCTACGTGGCGTAGGGTGGCACCTACGGTCGGTCAGTGGTAACCTACGTCATGTCGGTGTAGACCTACGCTATGCCAGTGGTGTCCTACGGATCGTAGGGGGCGGGGGGTCTATTGGGAACTTCTGTTGAACATTAGTACCCACCAATGTACAATAAAGGTGGATAATCGACACCCGTGTAAGTCTTTGTTTTAACAGGAGAAAACATAAGACAACCCGTGTTTAACCGAGGTGTATTAAAGGCGGGGAGACACCCGTGTAAGACGTGGGTGAACCGAGGGGGCAACCAAGGGTCCAAGGTAAATAAGATGAGATAAAGCTTGACATCTTCAAGTATATGTGCTATACTAATACTATAGATACATTAAAACGAACTTAGATTAACTTATTATTAATCCTTAATGTATATTCATTAAGAATCTACTACAAGATTACTTAAGTATACTAAGGTGCTCCAAGGATAACTATGTCAGATGAAGAAATAGCCCCTAAAAAGAAAAGAGGTCGGCCCCCTACAAAGTCCATAGAGTCTAAAAAAAGAGGCAATCGTAAAGCACTAGGTCGCCCCAAAGGTGATGCGGCAATCATTAATGAATTTAAAGCTAGAATGCTGGCTAGTCCTAAATCAGAAAAGGTCTTAGAGTCTATCTTTAATGCCGCCTTAGATGATGATCACAAACATCAGAGTGCTGCTTGGAAGATCGTCATGGATAGAGTCGCCCCTACGGCGGCCTTTGAACAAGATGTCATTAAAGGTGGTGGTCGTTCTGCAATTCAAATTAACATAACAGGCATTGGCGAGTCTGCAACTAAGGCTGTACAAACCCCACTTGAAGGAGCATTTACAACGGATGATGAATAATATTTTAGCAGTTCTTATAGTCTTGTTTATGTCTTTAGTCTTAGTCACGGCTAGTGCCGATGAGGTTCTACGGGCTTTTATAGTCCAACAAGAGAGTGGTCAACTAAAGGCGTGTTCGGTACTTTCTTACTCCGAAGCCGTTTGTTGGGATATGGTTGGCCCAGCGTTGTCCTGCATCCCAATCACAGAAACCAACCCGACTTTACTTTGCAACACCATGGAAGTTAAAACCTATTAGTGATCTAAACATATCCCTCCTCCCGTGGCAACAGGAAGTCTGGGAGGACGACACCCGATTTAAGGTGGTGGCTGCTGGACGTAGAACGGGAAAAACCCGCGAGGCTGCTTGGTTGCTCATTACCCGCTGTCTCAACGCCCAATCGGGTTCCGTGTTCTACGTGGCACCAACCCAAGGGCAAGCAAGGGACATCATGTGGAAGCTTTTGTTAGAGCTTGCCGCGCCTGTAATCAAAGGTGCTCATATAAACAACCTAGAGATCACACTGATCAACGGTGCCACCATTAGCCTCAAGGGTGGTGACAGACCAGAGACCATGCGTGGTGTGTCTTTAAAGTACCTAGTGTTGGACGAATATGCCGACATTAGACCAGACGTTTGGGAACAGATACTTAGACCAGCCCTTGCAGATCAGAAGGGTGAAGCAATGTTCATTGGAACACCGATGGGACGTAACCACTTTTATGATCTATATAAGTATGCAGAGCTAGGTGATGATCCAGACTTTAAGGCATGGCACTTCACAAGCTATGATAACCCAATGTTAGACCCATCCGAGATCGAAGCAGCCAAGAAAAGCATGAGTTCATTTGCGTTTAGGCAGGAGTTCATGGCATCCTTTGAAGCAATGGGTTCTGAAATGTTTAAGGAAGATTGGGTAATCGTTGAAGAAGACCCACAGATCGCGGGTGATTACTATATCGCATGTGACCTTGCCGGTTTTGAAGAGGTCGGTAAAAAGAAACGAAAGAAGAACAGACTTGATGACTCAGCAATGGCAGTTGTTAAGGTCGGGGAAGAAGGTTGGGTCGTTGAAGATGTTGTCAATGGACGATGGACGCTTGATGAGACTGCCCGTAAGATATTTAATTTGGTACGCAAATATAAACCAATATCCATCGGTATTGAGAAGGGTATCTCCAAACAGGCCGTGATGAGTCCCTTAATGGATATGATGAAGAAGGAACAGTTCTTCTTTAGAGTTGAAGAATTAACCCACGGTAATCAAAAGAAGACCGACAGAATTATGTGGGCCTTACAAGGTCGCTTTGAGAATGGCCTAATAAGATTACAAGAAGGAGAGTGGAATATAAAGTTCCTTGACCAGCTTTTTCAGTTCCCAGACCCGCTGACCCATGACGATTTAATAGACGCACTTGCGTACATCGACCAATTAGCCAAAGTTGCCTACGCTGGCTCCTTTGAAGAGATAGACGACTATGAACCACTTGATGCATTCACGGGATATTAATAAATGAGCTACTTGGATGATTACTTAAATGGTTTTGAGAAACCAATACGTGACGCCTTCTTGGGTAAAATTGATCCAAGATCGGGCATGTTGCAAGTTGCTGGACAGGCGGTATCTCCCATAGGGGATGCCTTTGCGGTGGCTGCTGATTACATGGTACCTGATGAGTTAGGTATTGGAGAGGCCGTTAATAAACAAATAAATAGAGCCATGCAGACCGAGAGTGGTCAGGCGTTTATAGCATACATGCAAAAGCACCCAGAGTTTGCGGGTAATGTCACAGCCGTGGGACAGCTTGGAGAAATCTTTGGACTTAAAGGCGGCAGTGTTGTAATACAACAGCTTGCTAAAAAAGCCCTTAACCCAGATTCTCCCGTTCCAATGTCGAGCGAGTTGGGTTTATTTGGCGCACCCATACCAAACCTACCAAATCGAGGTCCAACACCGTTCCCTGTCAATAAGGAACTTATGGGGATTGCTGATCAATATGGAATTGAGAATAATATACCACACGTACCCCTGACACGGTATCAAACCATTGATGCAGATAGGGCAGCCCGTGTTGCAAAAGCCTATGAGGACATGCCCCACGATCCCACAAACCCTAAAGTACAGGTCGCTTATCGCGCACTTGCAGAAGAAACCAAAGATCAGTATAGGGTACTATTAAAAGAGGGATACAAACCACATTTTATGACAGAGGGGGTTGATCCATATAAAAGTAGTCCCTACGCGGCGGTTTTAGATGTCAATGAAAATAAAGAGTTATCTATATACCCCACATCGGAAGGCTTTGGTACAGATGTAGATTTTGATTCTGCTGGAAACCCCTTGTTAGAGGATAGTGGGTTTAAAATAGACGGAAAACCCGCCGTGGTAAATGATTTATTCCGCTTTGTACATGATGTTTTTGGACACTCTAAGGCGGGTGTTGGCTTCAGAGCCGCTGGTGAAGAAAATGCATATCAGTCTCATGCGGGTATGTACTCGCCGTTGGCTCGTAAAGCGTTAGCAACCGAGACTCGGGGACAAAACTCTTGGTTAAACTTTGGACCCTTTGGAGAAACGAACCGAACAGCTAATATTGAAAATACCGTCTTTGGTGATCAAAAGGCGGGGTTGATGCCTGATTGGGCTATTAATGAGGGGGTTAGTACCGCACCTCGAAACTCACAACTCGTTGGAGCCTTAGATGATGACGGCCTCTTAGAGATGGTCCATTACTCTAATTCACCCCTAGATATTGTAGATCCTTTTTTTGTAGGTAAGGGGTTATCACGTAATGTAAAATCTGAGGCTAATCGAAGGGGCGATTCTAATTACGTCAAGCGTTCTTCTTATGGTATAGAGGCTGATGAGAATGCGTACCGGAGAGAAAACGGACTAGGGCCGGTTACAAACAAGGTAAAAATAGACCCCGCCCGATTATACGACCCACGGGCTGATGTAGAAGACCTTTGGAAAGATGCTAAGGGGGATGTAACATTAGCCGAGAAACAAATTAAAGATGCTGGTTATTCAGGGTACTACATCAATCACCCACAGCTTGGTAAAGTAGCTCAAGTTTTTGAAGCCCTACCAGTAACGCCCCCAAGAAAGCCACTACAGTCGCTGGTACCTGATGATCTGGTACCTGATGATCTTGTATCAAAAGACTTATTTAATTAAACACAGGACACAAGTATGATAGATAATAACGATGTTGATACTGGCCAAACCCTAGAAGAGTGGGTGATGTACAAAGCTGAAACATGGCAGGAACATTACAGACAAAACTATAAAAGCATTCACGACGAATACTACCGCCTTTGGCGTGGTATTTGGGCAGAAGGGGACAAGACCCGTAAATCCGAAAGGTCTCGAATAATAGCTCCCGCGTTACAACAGGCCGTTGAGTCTTCCGTTGCTGAGATTGAAGAAGCAACCTTTGGGCGTGGTAAGTGGTTTGACCTAACCGACAATATGGGAGATACAAACAAATCAGACGTAGAGGGTCTTCGATCTAAATTACACGAAGATTTTATTTTTGCAAAAGTACGTAAGGATATGAGTGAAGTAATTTTAAACTCGGCGGTTTTTGGGACAGGGCTTGCCGAGGTGGTCCTTGATGTAGTTAAACAATCGACACCCGCTTCCGAACCGCTGCTAAATGGACAATTAAAGGCCGTGGGGGTAAATATTAAGGATCGGACTATAATTAAACTTAAGCCTATCCTACCCAAGAACTTCTTTATCGACCCCCTTGCAACGAGCGTTGATGAGGCGATGGGTGTTGGTGTAGATGAATTTGTATCACGCCATAAAGTCTTAGAGCAAATGGCGTCAGGAATATATGATGATGTTGATATTGGCGAGGCATCTGAAGATTTAGAACTAGAAGCAGATGAATCCTTAACGGTCTATCAGAATGATAAAATACGTTTAACCCGTTATTATGGTCTTGTTCCAGTAGATTTACTCCGTGAAACTGGAGAACTTATACCGGAAGAACATACGGGTGAGTTTATTGAAGCCATGGTCGTTGTTGCAAACCAAGGAACGCTAGTTAAGGCCGTGGCAAATCCCTACATGATGCAAGATCGTAACATAATTGCCTTCTCATGGGACACAGTACCCTCCAGATTCTGGGGAAGGGGCGTATGTGAGAAGGGTTACAACTCTCAGAAAGCACTGGACGCAGAATTACGCGCACGTATTGACGCATTGGCCCTCACGGTACACCCAATGATGGCAATTGATGCCACCCGTATTCCCCGTGGTACAAAACCAGAGATTCGGGCGGGTAAACTTCTATTAACCAACGGTAATCCTGCTGAAATTCTACAGCCATTTAACTTTGGACAGGTCAATCAGATTACATTTGCACAGGCCAGTGCATTACAAACCATGGTTCAACAATCGACGGGTGCTGTGGATACATCGGGCATATCGGGTGCGGTCAATGGTGAATCTACTGCGGCTGGCATATCTATGTCTTTAGGTGCCGTCATTAAACGTCACAAACGCACCCTCTTAAACTTTCAAGATGGATTTTTAATTCCATTTGTTGAGAAAGCGGCTTGGAGATACATGCAATTTGAACCAGAAGAGTACCCCGTTTCAGATTATAAGTTTGTGGCCTCTAGTTCTTTAGGTATTATGGCCAGAGAATATGAGGTAACTCAGCTAGTTCAATTATTACAAACCATGGGTAAAGAGTCACCAATGTACCTACCACTTATTGGGAGTGTTATTGATAACATGAATATTGCCAATAGAGAAGAGTTACTTGCTCAGATTACGAAAATGCAAGAGCCTGATGCGGCAGCACAAGCACAACAACAAGCAACCAGTCAAGCAGCGGCGGCCTTTCAAAGAGCGCAGACGGGTATGCTTGCAGCCCAGAGTAAAGAAAGTAGTGCTCGAGCTGTTAAGTATATGGAAGAAGCTAAGGCAATACCTAAGGAATTGGAAGTGGCTAAGATTAAAGCAGTCACGGCTAATCTTGACGATGGTGTAGAAGATGACCGTGAGTTTCTTAAACGCTTAAAAATTGCCGATGTCCACCTACGTGAGAAAGCAATGGATATGAAGCAAGAGGAAGCCCGTGAAGCTCGTCAAATGCAAATTAATATACCAGTACCGCCACAGACTCAATCGTTGCCTGAGCAGCTTCCTGTGCGGCCTCAGGATATGCCACAGGAGTAAACCATAATGCCCTTTTTACTACACTACATAGGAATGACCATGATTAAAAAGATGTTAATAGGCTGGCTGTTTGAATCAGCATTTGATGCGATAACGGACTACGCAGAAAAGCTGGCTAAACGGACTGATACCGACATTGACGACGAAGCGGTGCGTAAGTTTAAAGACAACCGTGAAGTCTTTATTAAGTTTGCAAAAGGTAAACTCTAATGACTGATCAGGGCTTTGCTGCGGGAAAACGAGAAGGGAAGATTGATGCATTGAAAGACCAACAGGTACTCCATGCTTCACGTTTAGACAAACATGATACCCGCCTAGCAACCCTAGAGAAGACAGCTTATATTGTAATGGGTGCAATCTTATTGTTAGAATTTGCCCCTGCATTTCAAAACATAATGGGAGGTTAATGAATGTACGTAGATGAGAAGAGGGTAAACCAGTTAGCAGAACAAATTAATGCGGCATTTAAGGCGCAAGAATTAGCAATGGAAGAGATACGGGCAGAAATTAAGGTAATACGTCTACAGCAAACCGGTAAAAAACCTAAATAAAGCTTGACATATCTAATAAAGTATGCTATACTATTACTATAGGAACCTTAAATCCACTTAAGTAGGTAAACAAGAATGAATGACGAGGAATATCTTGAAGCATTAAACGAGTTGTTTAGTACATCAGGTTGGTCGGCTTTACTTACAGACCTAGACGCAACCAAGGAGCGTCTTAACGACCTAACCACCGTTGATACAGTTGAAGCCCTACACTATGCCAAAGGACAACTTAATATGATCAATCATTTCTTAACTCTTGAACAACAGGTTCAACTAGCGGGTCAAGATGAAACAGCTTAATGATTACCGTTGTTCTTCCTGTAATTCAACAATTGAATACTTAGCCAACCCACAAGACACGGTTCATTGCGACTGTGGTTGTGCGGCTGAGATGACCAAAGTTATATCTGGTGGTTTCTTTAGATTAGACGGTGCATGTGGGGATTTTCCCACCGCTGCTGACAAGTGGACTAAACGCAGAGACAAACAGATAGCGCACGAACAACGATACCAGTCATAAGACTACCGTTGTATTACCCCTAACCCACAATGAGTTAAGCTCACGGGAAATCACGAATGATTATTTTAGAAGAAGAAGCGAGATTGACGGACGAACAACTACTAGCTGAAGAAGACGCTCAACCCGAGTTAACCTTTGAAGGCACCGAAGAGCCAGTTGACGAACCAGCGGATGAGAATGAATTACCTGAGAAGTATCGTGGTAAGGATTTATCAGATGTTGTAAGAATGCACCAAGAAGCTGAGAAGCAGATTGGCAAGCAGAGTTCAGAGGTTGGGGAACTTAGAGGCGTGGTAGATTCCTACATCAAGACTCAATTTAAACCAAAAGAGCCAGTAGTAGAAGAAGAGTTTGATTTCTTTGATGATCCAGACAAGGCAGTTGCAAGAGCAATTGACAGGCACCCAAAAATTAAAGAAGCTCAAGAAGTGTCCGACAATTATCGGAGACAGAGCGCAATGGTACAGATACAACAAAAGCATCCTGATATGAATGATATTGTAGCAGATACTTCTTTTGTTGAGTGGATTAACGCATCCAAGATTCGTACCACTCTTTATCGTAACGCAGATCAAGGTTATGATGCCGATGCTGCGGATGAACTACTCACTAATTGGAAAGAACGCCAAGGTATCGTTGCTCAGACTGTTGCGCTTGAGAAATCTCAACGGAAAGATGCAATTAAACGAGCATCCACGGGTTCAACCAGAGGGACTGGCGAAACTTCAAGCAAAATCTATAGACGATCAGACTTGATTCACCTCATGAAAACCGATCCTGACAAATACGAAGCAAATGCCGCAGAGATAATGCAAGCATACGCGGAGAAACGAGTCAGATAACTTAACTTAATTAAATAGGACGTAGCACAATGGCTAACTCAGTATATCCAAATCAAGACGGAACAGTAACGTCTAGTGACGCAGCAAACTTTATCCCCGAAATGTGGTCAGATGAAATCATCGCCGCATATCACCAGAACTTAGTGCTTGCACCATTAGTTCGTAAGATGTCAATGGTAGGTAAGAAAGGCGATACAATGAATATCCCTAAACCTGTCCGTGGCATAGCAACCGCTAAGGCCGCTAGTACAGCGGTGACAATCCAAGAACATTCTGATACCCAATTGCAGATTGTTGTTGATCAACACTTTGAATACTCGCGTATGATTGAAGACTTTGCCGATGTGCAAGCTCAAACTTCATTGCGTAGGTTCTATACCGAAGATGCTGGCTATGCTATGTCTAAGGTTGTTGACGATAACTTGTTTAACCGTGGTACAGAGTTTGGAACAGGTGGCTATGTGGCTGCTCCTGCTCCTGCTGATTGGGTCTCTAATGCTACTTTCTACAATGACGGTGGTTCTGGCCCCGCAGTTGCTTGGGCTGAGAATGCTGTAACAGCTACCGACATTCTAACAGATGCGTTCATTCGTAACATGATTCAAAAGATGGATGATAACGATGTTCCAATGTCAGGGCGTTTCATAGTAATACCTCCTTCTGCACGTAATGCGTTGATGGGTATTGAGCGTTATGTATCGAGCGACTTCGGTGGAGGTCAAACAGTTGTTAACGGTAAGCTGGGTAATTTATACGGCATGGACGTGTATGTATCGTCTAACTGTCCGATCATTGAAACAGCCGCCGAAAACGGTGCTAGTACTTCCGTTGTTCGTGCCGCAATGCTTGCTCACAAGGACACCATCGTTCTTGCAGAGCAGAAAGGCATTCGGTCGCAGATTCAGTACAAGCAAGAATTCCTCGGAACCTTGTTGACTTCTGATCGCATCTACGGAACGAAGGTAGCTCGTCCTGAGTCTGGTTTTATTTTAGCTTTAGCAGACTAAAGTAACAGGGCAGTAACCAACGGGAAGCCCTAGCTCTACAACTAGGGCTTCCTTTTTTGTTTGTAATAGGAGCTAGTATGAGTATATACAGAGGTGATGGTGGAGCAGGGGCTTCTAACGACCAAGTAACATTAAACGACTTCATTGTAGTCCGTGATGCAGTAGATGCTGACAGGGTAGCGGCGGCAGCAAGCAAGACAGCAGCAGAGGCCGAAGTAGCAACAGCCGCAGCTCATGTTGTACTAACCAACCAAGACACTATAGATACAGCAGCCGATCTTGTATTAACAAATGCAGATGTTGTATTAACACATGCAGATGTGGTACTAACCCACGCTGATGTAGTACTAACTCACGCTGATGTAGCCTTAACCCATGCTGATGTATTATTAACAGCGGCATCGGTTGCTACAGTTAACACAGCGCGTAACATACCTTCACGAAACACCACACTGAACGGCGCAGCAGTCAGCCAAGGCAAGTCAACTCGCTCAGGCTTTAGTACAGCACTATACACAGGTAATGGTACAAATGGTCATGCGATTAACACTGGTATTAATATGTCTAGTGGTGACTTTGGTGGGCTGGTGTGGATTAAGGATAGAGACTCAACGGCGTTTCACTCACTAGATGATACTGTTAGGGGTGCAGGCAAAACTTTGTTTGCAAATGATCCACGCGCTCCGATAACCTACTCAGATCGTCTTACTGCTTTTACCGCCACAGGATTTACGCTTGGTGCTGATTCTGCTACTGGTGTTAACGGTTCAGGAAGTTTACAAGTAGCATGGTCATGGCAGACAACCAAGAAAACTACTGGCACAACGAATGGTAATAGAGCGTACACAAGTCACTACAACCCTGACCTTGGATTCTCAATTACAAAGTATCTTGGTAATAATACGCAAGGTCATCAGATACCACATCACCTTGGGGTTATACCTGAGCTTACGATGACTAAAAATCTTGATGCTGGTGTTGGTTGGTTTGTTCAATCGTCTTTGCTTACCCCCGAATCAGGTACTTATTTAAGCCTTGAAACCAGCGCCGCAGCCGCTAATAGTACCGCTTTTGCTGGCACTGACTTTGGTTCAGATGTAGTAACGACTCAAACGGGTACGGGAGTTAATTCCAATAACGTTAACTACATTAGATACCACTTTAGCAACGTCGAAGGCGTGTGTAAGATTGGGGAATATGTAGGTAATGGTACCGAAAGTCAGGTTATAGACTGTGGTTTTGAACCTGCATTTGTATTAATAAAAAGAACAAACTCTGCTACAAGTTGGGTACTGTTAGATTCATTAAGACCTGATAAAGACCTCTACCCAGACTTAGCAAGCGTAGATACCTCAGCAGACCGTTCAAATTTTACCAGTAACGGATTTGATTTAATAGGAACAAACGCTATATCTAATGCTGCAAATGGTAAGTATCTTTTCATGGCGTATGCAAAATCAGGTACGGGTGGTACCGGAACAAACACGTATCATAAAAGTAATTACTCTTATCCGACCGCAGCAGATACATTATCAATTGCACAAAACACTTTAATATCCTTTGCGCGTGGATTTGATGCTTCTGGTCAGTTAGATACTCAAGAAAACGTAGCTGCGGGTGTAACACACGCATTGGGTACGAACCATGAAAGTAAAAAGTATTACCTCTATAAAAATTTAGCTGGTAGTTATGGCGTGAGTGAGTATCGACCATTAGAAGGTATCACCAGAAATGATGCTGACAAGTATGGAAGAGTCAGTCCGTTAAACCCAGCTCACCGAACTACCGCTAGACACGCTAACCCTACCAGCCCTACAGGTACGGTCTTTGCGAGTGCTTATTACTCGGGTTTTCACCCATATCAAGCGTTTAATGGTGAACACTTACTATCAAACGCTACTACAACTCGATGGGTAGTAGAAACTACTAGTGCTTCACACATTGGGTACATAGGTACTGAAAAGAGGGTCTTGAAATCTTATCGTCTTATGGCTCAAACTGTTGCAAGACTTCCCAAACGATTTACAGTTCAAGGATCACACAACGGCACTAGCTGGACAACCATTGACTCATCTTATACGTCTAGTGATTATGTAGGTAATGGGGCATTCCTTTGGGGAGACTTACAGTCAACAGCAGGAAATACTGTAGCTTACCTGTACCACCGTATAAACATTACAGCCAACAATGGTGATGGTACTTTTACGGTCTTAGACGAGTTGGAGTTCAACACAGTATTACCCAGTGACTACTACTTAATTGACGCTGGTAAAGTGTACAACCACGCTGGGTCTGTTATCAACCGCACGTATCTTGCGGAGTTTAAAACAGACGAAGATGGTGATGTAATCAACAGCACCCTTAAAAACTTACCTGTTGCTAAACAACGGTTTAATGAGGTTGAAACTCATGGTGACTTAACGGTGCATGGAGATATTAACAATGTTTCTGTTGCGACAGCTTGGGTAACATTTCATGGCAATTTAGCACCTCCCCTAATCCGATCAAGCTTTAATATTGCTGACATTGTTCAAACTGGGATCGTGGGGGAATACATTTTCTACTTTGAAAAACCTATGAACACAGCTAACTATCTCCCAATGACAAGTTCGGGCGGTGCTGTTACCTATATGGGCGAGGCTTATTCCCTTTCGCTTACCCGAAATCATGTGACTATTCGCTTTAGGTCACATAGCGGTACTGCCTTGGCTACAAGTTTGGGGCATGTGGTTTTTTACGGAGGTCAAGAATAATGTTTGCATATACAGAAGAAGGTGGGACAACAGCGGTTTGCTCTAAGCAATCAAGCATACCCGATGGTGCAACATGGGTTGAGACTGCCTCAGCGCCTCCTAGCGTGTTCCGCAGCTCTTGGGTTATACTTGGGGAAGGTATTGACGTAAACCTCTCTATGGCTAAACTAGAGGCTCACAAGGCACGTAGGGATAAACGGGAAACAGCCTTTGGCCCGCACGATGAAGTCATTATGAAGAAGATACCTACCGCAGATGCCGCCGTTGCTGAGGCTGCGAGAGCGGCTATACGGACAACGGATTCTGCACTTCAAATTACTATTGATGCTTGTGTTGATTCCGATACCCTGCTTGAACTCTACACAACTGAGGTCATATAATAATGACGTACCTCGATGCGGTTAAACAAGTGTTAATGCGGTTACGCGAACCTACGGTAGCAGACGTTAATCAAACGCCTTACTCATCGTTAATCGGTGTACTACTAAATGATGCCAAGGCCGAAGTAGAAGCTGCATGGGCATGGAGTGGGTTACGCAGTACAACTACGGTTTCAACCACGCCCTCTGTGTTTGGTTATGAGCTACAAGATACGAATAACTCGTCTACCTTTTTAAGCGTAACCAATGATACAACCAACTGTGAGCTGACCTACGCAACTGCCAAACAGTTTAATGATTGGTACATTAAGAATACCCCTGCTTCTGGCTCACCGAAGTATTATACTTTTAATGGTGTATCGGCTGATGGAGATACATATATGGAGTTCTACCCACAGCCCAACGCACAAGAGGTTATTAGGATCAACTTTATTCAACGAGGCATGGAGTTAATTCTAAATACACACACCCTACAAGTTCCTTCTCGGCCTGTGCTTTTATTAGCTTACGCTAAGGCAGTTGAAGAACGAGGTGAAGACGGAGGTGTTGGCAGCGGCCCAGCTTATAGCATGGCAACTAGATCGTTGTCAGACCATATTGCTTTGGACGCACAGAAGCACCCCGAAGAAACCTTCTGGGAAGCTGTATAATGACCCGCCCATTACAGGTCGCATCCATTGCAGCACCTTCGATTAAGGGGTTAAACACTCAGACTTCCTCTGGTAATCTGGAAGATGGGTTTGCACTGAAAGCTAACAATTGTATTATTGATAAGTTTGGTCGTCTAGGCTCACGGAAAGGATGGGTAACTACCACCACACAGAAAGACTCAGGTGGTGCTAACAGTGCGAATAATATTAATATCTTAGGGATGCACCATTTCATAGACTTTGAAGGGGCCAAGACTGTTATTAGTTGGACACGTACTAAGTTCTATGTGGGCTTAACTAACCTAGTTGAACTGGCTGTTGAGAACACCACTAACGATGAGGACTTAACACCCGCAGCACATACTGGTAATTGGATGGCTGCAACCTTGAATGATCTTGCATACTTCTTCCAAGAAGGTTATCTCCCATTGGTCTATGATCCCACAGGTAATTCTAATGCTGGCTCACTAACAACCCTTAAAGACTTTTCTGGACACTCTGGTACGACACCTTCTGCTGGTTTTGTTATGTCGGCCTTTGGTAGAATCTGGGCAACACATACCACAGACAATGTTACAAAGATACACTTCTCAGATGTCAATGATGGTCGTCACTGGACGGGAGGTACTTCTGGTGTCCTCGACATTACTAGTGTATTTCCCAAGGGTACTGACGTGATCACTGGGCTTGCAACTCAGAACGGAGCGTTAGTTATTCTCTGTCGAAACTCCATTGTCGTCTATGATGATCAAGTAGGTGGCTTCAACGGTACGCTTACGGTTGCAAACTTAACCCTCACAGATATTATCTACGGGGTCGGTTGCATAGCTGCAAAGACAATTGTAAACACAGGTGAGGACGTTCTCTTTTTAGACTCAACTGGTGTGCGCTCATTAGGGCGTACCATCCAAGAAAAGTCTAGGCCCATGCGTGATCTGTCAATGAATGTGAGAGATGATCTCCTTAACCATGTGCAAGGCACTGTTAATACCGACGAGCTTATAGCTATCTATTCTCCCGTTGATGCATTTTATTTATTATCGTTCCCTACACTTGACCTTGCTTATTGTTTTGATACCAAAGGCATGTTACAAGACGGAACCTTTAGAGTCACCACATGGTCGGGCGTATCACACAAGGCTTATTCCTTTGACCCCCTAACTGATACCATACGTGTGGCACAGGTTAACGGAATTGGTGAGCTTACGGGCTATTCTGATAATGGAATACCCTACCTGTTTACATACTTTACTAATCATTTTGATATGGGTCAGCCAACAGCTACAAAGATACTAAAGAAAATCAATCTAGTTCTGATTGGTGCAAGTAATCAAGTAATAAGATTAAAGACGGGATCAGATTACCTTGAGTTATATGAGAATTACGATCTTACCCTACCTACTAATAACATAGCGTTGTATGGTGTGTCACTTTATGGTACTAACCCAGCAGTTTCCGCGCCTCGACCAGCACTAGCGCAGTACAGTACAGGTATTTCAATAACAAACATGAAGACTTCGGTAGGTGGAACGGGCGGTACTTTACAAGTAGGTGTAGAAACTGAGATTAACGGAGCGTTAGTGAGCTTACAGAAACTTGACATACTAACTAAAATAGGACGTACTATCTAATGAGTAATTATACAAAGATTACAGACTTTGCCGCTAAGGATGCGATGGCAATTACTAATGCCAATAAGGTTATAAGTGGCACTACAATTAATAACGAGTTTACTGCTATTGCAACCGCAGTTAATACTAAGGTGGAGAAAAACGCTGGTACGCATACAGGCACAACTACAATGGCTGTAATTTCAGGGGCTAGTTCAATCACCTCGTCGGTCTTTCAAGGCGCTATAGTTGGCTCTGGTGCGGGACTAACTACTTCTTTACCAGCCGCGTTAGTTCGGACTGCTGTGGAAGCCGCGACTAACTCTAACGTGTTTACTGATGCAGACCACACAAAACTAAATGGCAATGCGGTTGTGGAGGGTCATGTACGTGCGGGAAACACTCAGCTTATGAGCGGCACACCCCTATCTAATAGTACTTTAAACACGGCTGCAACTGCCACATATATCGTTACCAGTAACAGCGCGGAAGACGCATGGGTAACAGTCGGGCCTACGGGGTCTGGTGCGACTAAGATATGGACTGCTCTAAACCAGCTCCCAGCTAACAGTACCGTTTTGTTAGCGTCAGCATTTATCGCAGTAACAACTCAAAGTACTTCCCAGTCGGGTCAGGTTAGACTTAGTGTTGCTAGTGGTGATGCCCCTACTGCACCAGATGTCGCCACTACACAGATAGCATCCGTTCAATTTGACCCAGCTAGTACAATTGAGATAAACCAACAGGTAATGATACCGTTAAATTCTGCTCGTATCTTTAAAGTTTACTGGCGAGACATAGCAAACGTATCTCCAACATCTATAACATTGAAGTACCGTGGTTTTATGTTGGACTCAGCTTAATATGAATAATACTACACAGGGGAAGGTACATGCCAAGTAATGCACCAGATGGTCGGGGAGCAGAAGCAAGCAATGAAGGCGGGGGTGAGGTCAGTGGTTTAGATGATCGTGATTTAGCAGGACTATCCGATGCAAACCTAGCAGCAGAGGTAGCGAAAGACAAGGAAGCAAAGGAGCAGGGGTGGAAGACTATGGCCTTTAATGTGTTGGGGACATTGGTGGGCTTAGGTCCCGTGGGTATGGCCCTCGGACACCTCTCTCTGGGTAACCAAGCTACAGCCGCTGGTATAGGAGCTTCGGTTGCGGGACTAGGGCCGATTGGTTCTATGGTGGCCTCTGCGGTCGCTTCAGATAACCCAGAAGATGCCGCAATGGGAATGTTGAATTCACAGGTAGCTGGCATAACGGGTAATATTACAGGTGATGTAGTGGGGGGTTTAACTAATAGCGGCCTTGCCTCCATGGGTACTTCTGCAATAGTGGGGGATCAAGTCGAAGGTATGATGAATAGCGCACAAGCCGGTCAAAGCACCCCCACGCAGAACCAAGGTTTATCCAATCAAGCACAGAGTTTAGCAGAGGGGCGCGGAAACACACGTTATACAACAAGAGGTATGTTTAACCCTTACATGAATACATACGTAAATAGGAATTTAACATGAGTATATTTGATCCTACAGTAATGGACACACGGAATAATACAGCCTCCATGTTCCAACCATACACGGTGACCACGGGAACGGGAACAACCCAAGGTACAGTTGGTGGCAATTTTGGCACTCAACTTAGCGGTCCCTTAAATACAGTTTCAAACATGTCAACTGTGGGTGCGGGGCAGTCCCAAGCGGCACTTCAGGACTCCATGGCGCAGAACCAAGGCCAGTTCAGTAACCCAGTGTTTAACTCGGCTAACCAAGGGTTGGTGGGGGGAATGCAAGGTGCCAACTTTATGGCACCCGCCTTTGATATTAACCAAGCCACTGATCAATATTTCCAGCAGGGTATGGATGTGCTTAATCCCGCATTTGCACAACAGAATGCCAACCTCGCTCAGTCCCTTCAGGGTTCCGGTCGCGGTGGTCTAATGTTAAGCTCTGGTGCCATGGGTGCTGGCGGTGGCGGCATGGTTAATCCCGATATGTATAACACGGGCGCAGCCCAGAATAATGCACTGGCTAACCTATATCAGCAGTCACGACAGTCTGCGCTTGGTGAACAGAATCAGATGTTTGGTCAAGGACTAACCGCAGAGCAACAACGGATGAATGCAGGGGGGCAATTGTTTAACCAAGACCTCGCAACGGGTCAGCAGAACTACAATCAGAACCTTGGTGGTTTTGAAGCCAACCAAGCTCAAATGAATAACCTGTCAAATATTAATCAACAACAGATGGCAAACCTTGGTTTGTTTGGTACGCTTGAAAATAACCTATTTTCTCAAGGTCTTGCGGCTGAACAAGTCCGTAGTGGTGCAAATGCGTCAAGTATGTATAACCCACAAACACAGGAGAGCCTCCCGTCCAGTTTGGCTGGTGCCGCAGTTGCCGGTCTTGCGGGAAATGCTAACATTGGCGCGATGACGGGTGGTATGTGGGATGCTATTAAGCAAGGAGGGTCTGACGCTTTCGGCTCCTTGCAAGATATGTTCAGCTCTCGTTCATAGTAAAGAAAAGGCTGGTCCTTTAATAATTATTTTAAGTACGGAGATACAAAGATGGCACAGAACCTATTTGGTACATCACTGGCTGAGGTACAAAAGGCGGCATTTGACGCGCAAGAAAGACGGAGACAACAGGCGGGTCTTATGTCGGGTCAAAACTCCCAGAGTCCGGCATTAGCCTCTGGTTTAGGGCAAGCTGTATACCAGATGGCCTCAACCATGGGTAGCGGGGGTGGGTTAACTGCGGCAGAACAACGCGCAACGCAGCAAGAAATAAAGAGTAAACACATACAGACGCTTTTTGCCGACCCCAAAGGCACACGGGAAGAAAAGATAGAACTTGCTAATCAGTTAGTAAATTCCGGTAATGAATTTGGTGTGAACGTAGGTAGATATTATGGTAAAAAATATAGCGATGAGATTCGAGAAGAAACTAGACGGAGCGAGCTAGCCTCTAAGTTAAAACTGAATGCGGATATTAGATTAGAAGACCAACAACAGAGATTGTATGGATATAAGCTGGGTCCGAAGGGCAAATACGTGTTTGATGGCTCCGCGGTTACTGGTGATATTAATACTGACCATCCCATTGAAGGTCGTTATTATAGCACTAAGTCTCCCAACACTAACGGCATAGCGATTACCAATACTCTTGGTGGGGAAGCTTATGATCAAAAGCTTATGGATGGGACCATAAAGGTCCTACGAGAAGGGTTAGACGATGTAAAGAATTCAATTCGCAGCCTACGTACTTTTAGTAAAGCGTCCCAGCAGTTGGATGATCCCGAAACTAAAATATTTTTAGGTGCGGGTTCTGAAATACGGACGAACCTACTAAAGGCGTTTGATGCGGTTGGTTTGGGTAGTCCTGACTCAAAGAAAGCCATTGCTGATACCGAGGCGTTTCTAGCGTTGATGAATCAGAGTTCCGCTGATTTACTTGCATCGGGAGCCTTCGGAGCAGGAACGGGTATATCAGACCGCGACTTGAAGGAAGTCAAGAAGATTGTAGGTGCTTCGCAAGGGCTTACCAAGGACGGAATTAAACTTATCCTGAAGGTACGGGCTGCAATGGAAATTCATAAGATTAAGGAATATGAGACAGGCTTGGATTTACAAAAACCAAGGGTGTGGGGCGCCGTAGACCAAGAAAAAGCCTTCTTTTATAGGTCGCAAGCAATCCCCAAATACTGGCAACAGCCCGACCCAAAGGGTGAAGACTCCTCCAGAGGAAAAGGGTGGGTAGTGACAAACAGCCCAGTACCGATTACCGACGAAGATTTGAAAAATGTTAAGGTGAGTAGTGACATGGGCGGTACTAAAGTTGTTACCGACGTTGATGCATTTCTTAACGAACTAGCAGCCCAGACTAAGGAGGACTAAAATGGCAACTCAAGCTGAAGTTAACGTAGCAAAGAGGGTGTTAACCGAGAAAATACGTGATGCTCTGAACGGGGGGAATAGAGCACGGGCTGAAACTCTGGGTAGACAGTACCTAAAGTTAGAAGCCCTTGTTGCCGCAGACCCAAGATTGGGAGACATTAAATTACAAAATTCAGGGGGCGAAGAGGTGTTGGAGGCGAGTTCTGACACAGTTGTTGACCCTTCGGATGAATCACAGTCGCCGCCAGAGATAATGGCGGACATACCCGACCTCAGGACCACGCCCTCGGAGAGAGCCATGTTCACATCGGCCCTTGGTCGTGCCTCAGTGTCCTCTGGCGACACTAACAGGAGTATGGATGGTGGTAGGGCTAGTGGTTTGGGTAGTCCACAGGCGACTGATAACACGTACTTTAACCAGTACCCGCGAGAGGGTTCACAAGAGGTTATCAAGCAGTACACGGATGTTGGTCTAAGAGCCGATCAAATACAAAGAATGGACCCAACGGTGACGGATCGGGAATTAGACCAAAGCGGTGTATCTCGGGGACTTGATGCGTTTAATGTAGGCTCAATTTACGGCCCAGATTCAAGTGTGGGTCGCATTGCGAGAGCATGGGGTCTACGTGAGGATGAGTGGGATGCTATGAAAACACGGTATGCTACAGGGGAGACAAGCACTCTATCAGGGGCCACTCAAATCGTAGGTAAGCAGTTTGCTGGGCGTTTGATGGATGTGGTGGGTGTAGGAATGGTGGACGCTATGAAAATGGTTGTACCTGACTTTATCGAGTCTCCTATTGCCGCTAAGATGGTAGAGGGGTTTGAGTACGTTGGTGGCACAGGTTTTGGTAAAGACGTTCTTGCAACTTGGAATTCTTTTGACGAGAACGAAAAGGCTAACTGGGAATCACTTGGAAACTTTGCCTCTATTTTTACCTCCGCAAAATTTAACCCAAAAGTACCACGGGGTGATTTAATGAGAATGAATCAGCTAGGTAAGATGTTTGACCCCCCAAAAACACACGGGCTTAAAAAGATAGACGCAGCTAACCTTGGTGTTCGCAGTTCTGAGAATCAGGCGGTTTTAGATACCGTGAGTAAAATAAAAGGGATTAACCCGTATACCGGACCCTTTGCGAGTCGGTGGAAAAAGAACATTCAGGTCATCAACGGTCTTAGGGGGAAGGGCGGTGAGTTCAACAAGATTGAGGCGTTGTTACAAAAACAACTCAGAAAGGTACGTATACCACTACGGGTGGAAGCTGTTAAAAAACAAATAACCACAAGTGTAAACAATTATATTGCTAATAAGGGCAGTTCGGTGTTTGCTGGGGATAAGGCCATACGGGCTTCGTTTGATGTACATATTACTAAAATGATGGCATTGATAGATGAGAATGCAGACGCAATGGGTAACATTCCAGCATCTTCTTTACTGGTAGCTAGACGGGCCTTAGATCGCTCCATTCTTGCCTCTAAACCAGACGCTATGACGCCAAAATTTGAAACCGCAGGATCGGCAGCAACGCGGGTTACACGTATATCAACTAAAGAAATATTAGAAGAGGCCGTAAATGCTTCTGGGACAAGTTTGTTTAGTAGAAAACAAAAAAGCATACTTCCCACATTTAAAAGGTTCAACCATACGTTACTAGCCTTTGATAACTTACTTGAGAATTCGCTAGAGCAGAAGAGTCTTTTCGATTCAGTAATTAAGGGAGCAACCAACCACCCCATTTTATCGTTTACCATAGCTTCTGCGTTGGTTACAGCAGGATTTACCCCCAGTGCCGAAGGTTTAGCGACTGTTGGGGCGGCGGCGTCTTTATTAGCTGGGACAGCGGCCACTCGGGGAGTGTTGAGTCGGAAGTACCCTGCGGTGCTACAGGGTGCGGTTATGCGTCCAATAGATAAGGGTATTGAAGTAGTTGAAGACACCATTGGGCAAAAACCGACCAATCTAATGCGTCAGTTTACTCCAAGAGCCATCGTGCAAGAAGGCGTGGATCGTACAAACGAGGAAATTCAATACCGCAAGCGGCGGGGTATGTTTAATGGGTAACATAACTAGAAACTTTACTAGGGGAGAATAGCGTGGGCGATATATCGGCAAACTTTAGTAGGCACGAATTTAGTTGCAAATGTGGTTGTGGGTTTAGTGTTGTTGATGCAGAATTAATTAAACTGCTTGAATTGAGCAGAATACAGTGGGGCGCAGCAGTAACAATTAATAGTGCTGCTAGGTGCGAATATCACAATAACTTTATTGGTGGCGCAAAGAATTCACAGCATTTGCTAGGCACGGCTGCTGATTTCAAGGTACGAGGGGTTGAGCCAAAGGTGGTATACGAATGGCTCACGGCGCAATACCCAAAGACCTACGGCATGGGGTTGTACAATAGCTGGGTTCACCTAGATGTACGTCCAGTTAAGGCTCGATGGGACACAACTTAATAAAGGAGACATAAAGTGTTAGGCATGATTAATGATTTGTGGCCCATAGCTGTGAGCTTTGTAACTTTAGTAATCGTGTTGGCTAAGATGTCAAACAACATTGATATGCTAAAAGAAAAGGTTAAAGTTTTATTTGAATTCCATAATAGGAGAGACAAGTGAAGGATAGTAGGTTAGCAAAGGTGGGGGTCACGGGTTATAACAAGCCCAAGAGAACACCCTCGCATGCAAAGAAGAGTCATGTTGTTGTTGCCAAGGAGGGCGACACCATCAAGACAATCCGCTTTGGGGAACAGGGGGCATCAACCGCTGGCAAACCCAAGGCTGGTGAGGGTGACAAGATGAAGGCCAAGAGAGCCAGCTTCAAGGCACGACACGGTAAGAACATCGCCAAGGGCAAGATGTCTGCGGCATATTGGGCTGATAAGGTGAAATGGTAATGGGATTATACTCTAACATACACGCTAAACGGAAGCGCATTAAAGCAGGGTCGAAAGAAACAATGAAGAAGGTGGGTGCAAAAGGAGCGCCCACCAGTAAAGACTTTAAACAGGCGGCTAAAACCGCAAAGCGGAAGGTGAAGAAATGAAGGGCGTTAAGCACTACTTAAAGAACGGCACTGAATACAAAGGTGTCACTCACAAACATGAGGGTAAACTAATGACAGGCAAAACACACACAGCATCAGCTAAATATTTAATCCATGCGGCTAAACCAACGAGCAAGCCTAAGAAGAAACGGACTAAGCCTTCTTACTAGAGATACCATTCCACAGAGCCATACTGCGGTTGCCTTTAGATAGATTCCATACAGCAGGAACTACTTGAAGGTTAGCCGCAGAGTTTAAGCCGCAAGCATCGGGGTGTTTCACAGGTACGATATGATCTACGTGCCATATACCACCCATGATTTCCTCGCGTAGTCTAGCTAATATAAAAGCCTCTTCCAGTGCAAACTTATCATGGTCTGTCATGTGATAGTTAGATACCAAGGCTCTACGCTCGGCATTTCGTCTACCATGCGCTGCCTTGTTAGCCGTATAATACTTCTTCTGCTGCGCTGCTATATATTCCTTATTATCTAGTCTCCATTTCTTCGCTTGTGCTTTGACGGCTTCCGTATCAGCCTCATAGCGTTTCTTCTGCTGTGCTAATATGGCTTCCTTATTAGCCTTATAGTATTTCTTCTGCTGTACTGATATGGCTTCCTTATTTTCTAGTTTGTATTTAGAAACCTGTACTGATATGGCTTCCTTATTAGCCTCATAGTATTTCTTCTGCTGTACTGATATGGCTTCCTTATTAGCCTCATAGTATTTCTTCTTTTGCGCTGCTATATCTTCGTCAGTCATTCCCACTTGTATTATCCTTTAGTAACGAGAGGTATACAATTGTATACCCCTCTAGTTTAACTTACAAGTCTACAATCTCACACACCCCTGCGGTACATGCCAACGATTGTGTACCTACCGTATTATCCCTGTCTTCATATTCAGAGATCATACTCCAGTCTGTACCCACTGGCATCGTGGACAACGCAAGTTCGTACTCGTCCTCACTGCACTCTTGGTAGGGCGCTTGAGCGTAACTGTGCTCACTGTATGGGAGGAACGACACACCGGACACCTCGTCGAAGTGTTTGTATGCCCACGCTCCAACTTCCAACCACTCTGAATCCTTAACATTTATAGTCACCGAAGGTTTATGTTCACACCAATGCCGCTGATACGTGAGCCATGTTTCTAGTTGCTCAACGGCACTCCTGTCCTGAGTCATGATCGCACCCTCTGGTGATTTCATGGGGAAACTGAAGACCACCGTGCTCTCTGGTTTCATTTGACAAGGCTCCCAAGGAAACCCTTGGTCTTGCATCATCATAACAATGGGGTCTTTTGTGTCGCCACGCACAGTCCGTATGTAATACTCACTATGACGAGCGTGTATACCACTAGCACTATCAACCAGTTGACTAACTGTACCACTAGGTTTAACAGCAGTAATCGCCACTGATTGATTGATGCCCAACTTACTAGCCCACTCTTTATTTGTTTCAATTGCTATCTCCTTTAGTTGTGTGAGTAGGTTGTCTAGTGATCCACCAAACCCATCTTTTACTACCGTTGGCCCTACTGCACCACTAAGCACAGGGTGATCCATTATACCCGTCAGGCTCACACCCAACAGGGCTTCTTCTGCCGTGTTGTCCTTCCATGATTTACCTAAATATCTAAAGTCCGTGAGGGTAGCTTGGAATGTACCAAAGATTGTAGCGAGTTTAACCTTGTCACGTAAGGTGTTAAACGTATCGTCAGATCGTACAACGACCTCACTAAGATTACAGAATTGCCTGTCTCTGAGAATGATCTCGCTGCACGGGTTAGTTCCGAATGCAAACGATGCATCTCTTCGTCCATTTCTTGCAGCTTGTTTCTGACTTGCTTCTCTGTTAAAGATTCCACGTTCACCACTCTTAGATTCAACCAATGATAACCATTCACGCATGAAAGATTCCATATCGGGCCTCTCTGTATATGCAACGCTGTTGTTGGCTAATGCAAACTCAGGGTGTGACTCCCACCACTGACCTGACTTGGCGTGTCTTAACCGATCATCAGAGAAACTAGATAAGGAGATGAGAGCACTGCGGCGAACACCACCAACGACAACAATCTCAGCAACCTTACAGACCAACCCGTGGACTTCCAGAGTCGAAAGTCTCCGACCAGCAGCATTACGAAACACGTCCACAGTATACTTAAACAAACTAACCAAAGGCTCAGGGCCACTTGCTCTTCCTCCAAATGTCTTCAACGGCGCACCAGCAGGGCGCACCTTAGATATATCCCACAGTGGGACTTTACCAGCCCACAAGAGACTCAGTAGCTCACGGTAGGCCGATGCCCACCCGATCTTGCTGTCACTAACCATGATGGTAGTTGGCGTGTCGTGCATTTCCTCGGACACTAAAGGTAACTTAGCTACCTCACCTCGCTCACAACTAAAGCCAACACCCGTACCACACATGAGGATGTACATTAGCTCATCGAAGGCGCGTACCCTGTTCATCGCTAGGTAGCTACAGTTAAAGCCAGCTACATTGTCACGATCTAATGCTTCGCCCGCACACATCAAGGCTCTCATTGAGGGCATGGTCTTGAGGTCGTGTATGGCGGCATGTAGCTCATCATACAACTCACTGGTCAGTACCTCTGGATACTTAGTCTGCCAGAAATCCATGTATCTACTAACTGTCTCCTCCCAATTCTCACGGCGCTGAAGCTCAGGAAGCCATCGGGCGTAACGGGATAGGGCTATAAAGTGTTGATACTCATTCATGCTGTTTGTTCCTCAGTTAGTTTAGTTTTAACGTATAACCCATCTCTCATTTCACCATCTCTTGCTGCGATCTTAGCGACTGCCTTCGATAAACAGGTCGTCGGATCAAGCCCCCAGAACTGTGCTTGTACAATGGCTGTCACCAGTACATCACCAAGCTCGTCCTCCACTGAGTCTCTATCGTTAGTTGAGATTGCATACTTTAGTTCATATACTTCTTCTACCATCTTACCATGCTGTAGTAGGGCTGTTGATTTATTAAAGATACCCTTATCTAATGCCCAGTAGAGAACCTTGTTGGCTGCATTGGTGAAAGATTGTCCGCGAAGCGTACTCATCATTTGTCTTCCTCTGCCGCAATCATACGCTCGACAAACCACTGTATCTTCTTTAGATCATACATGACGGTGACGCTCTCTTTAGCACCTAAACGGTAGCAAGCCTTGAAGATGTTACCCAAGCTAAAGCTCATGTTTCTGTACTCGATCAGGTCTTGTAGTTGATTGGCCTCCTCTGGTAGCTTATACTGTGAATCAGTTGATCCCCCCTTGTGTTGACTCTCTACTACACCTAAGCCGTCCTCCTCTTCCGCAGCCATACGCTCCCAGTTGTCCCGATGGTCGCGCATTAAGCGATTCATTGTTTCTGCTCTTTGTATATTCATGTTCTATCTCCAGCGTGTTTTTAGTAATCTCATCTGGGCTTCATCAGTACCCACCATTTTAAGTGTTCCCTTGCAATTATCGAAGCTCCAATTAATACCCTTCTTGTTGGGCCAGTAGGATTCGCTAAGTATAATTGCCGTTGTCTCCGCAAACCTCAAGCAACTCTTGGAACTAAAGACTGCCAACACCGCACGGCTCTTGATGTTGTCTAGGTCTTTCTTGACGTTCTTACTGCTTGAGGTGTAGCTCTCCCAATCATTTAACTTCCAGCCTGATCCAGCTTTGCGCCAGAATTGCTTACGTCCAATATAGTAGCCACCATCCTTCATGTCAATTTGATAGATGAAACCAAGATGATCGTCCATGTTACGACGAAAGTTAAAGCCCGTCTTGTTTACCCAATCAGGTAACTTACTCATCTAAATACTCCTCCGTTATATCAAACAGTTCATCAAACTTATCCTGTTCCTCAATCAGTCTATCTTCAAAAGCATCCATCAGTTCTTCCACTGTAATCTCTAGGACATCAACGAAAGTTTCTGGATCACAACAATATGCTAATCGTTCCTTAAAGTCTTCAATATACATTAGAACTCATCTCCTGCACGAACTTTGGGTTGACGGGCAACCTTGGTTAAGTACCTCGGCCCCGTTGAATAATAGAATGTCTTAAGGTTGGGCCAACAGTGAGCCTTAAATTTACAGTAAGAACAATTGATTGATAACTTACGGTTACCGCTCTTTCCATCAGGTACATCCTTGAAGCATCTCTCAGGCGCATCTGGTGATGCCACCACGCCCTTTAAATGCTTGATCCTATCTACCACACTAGGTGCTTTTGGTAGATCACTCAAGCCGTACTGGAGCACCGTGAGGTGTCCATGCTGCTTGTCCATTGCCAACCAACCGAAGTCTTCTTGGTCGAGACCGTGAGCGTACCCCTTGATCTGATCTATATAACCAAACGGGTCATCGTGTTTAAGAGTACCTTCTTTGAACTTCTTAAAACCAAAGGTCGAGGCACTCTTAATGTCCATCAGTTTACCATCGATGAAGCAATCGATGTGACCCTTGATCCCCTCAACCGTGACCTCTTCCTGCTCATGGGTCACCTTATGTCCTGAAGTTCTAATCAGGAAAATTAACATCTCTTCGATCAGGTGTCCATACATGAACTTAATCAGGGTAGGTGCTGTTAATTCCTCACCCTCCAATCGTTGCGCCTCATTCCAGAGGTAGCGATCTCCCTTACCAATGTTACTCATTCGTAACCTTGGGTTCTGCTCTCGTTTCTCTGTGAATATATTACCAATCAAGGTCTTTACATTTTCCCCAAAGCGATCAACTTCTAATCCGAGGTTTACTTCCTCTGAAATATCTTTGTTAATCATTAGGTCATAAATATCTTCAACTAACGTATCAATTGTTTTCATATTTGTTACTCCTATAGTATAGTATAACACGTATTGGCCTACTTTGCAACCTTAATGGGTTTGGGACCAATTATCTCCAATCTTATACTCACCGTCAATCGGTAATCTAAACCCCAGTCGCTTCCCTGCGGCAATCATGGACTGAACCGCGAGTCGTCCAAACTTGATGGCATCGGCCTCTAGTACCTCGGCCTGTATTTCGTCATGGATGTTACCGACAAACTTGTAATCCAAACCTTGTAAAAAGGCATACTCATCTAGGATTACCAGTGCCTTCTTCATGACGACAGCACCAGCCGATTGCAGTAGGGTATTGAGTGCGGCATGTGGTGAGCGCACCTCTATCTTACGACCATCAATGGCGTTCAGGTAGCCCTTCTTACAGGCCCGATCAACAGCGTCCCGAAGGTCAGCAAGGGCTGGTGTGTTATCAAGAAACTTCTTTTTAAGTTTACGCCCTGCTCCTGCACCATTACCAACGATTGAGCCTATCTTGGCATCACCAGCCCCGTATAGGAACGCATAGATGAATGTCTTGGCTTGGTCTCTCGACGTTAATCCTGCTGCTTTCATGTTAGCCGTGTGTATATCGCCAAGTAATAGCTCTGCCGTATACCCCTCGTCATTCATGTAGTGTGCCAACATCCGAAGCTCCAAACCTGACGCATCCATACCGACCAGTTTGTAACCCGTAGGTACTGTCCAACAAGCACGACACCGCTGCCCGTAGGGACTCTTAGATGATGGCACTTGGGCTAGGTTAGGGCTACTGTGAGTCATCCTGTTAGTAACAGCACCGAGCGGATTAACATAACCATGCACCCT
>Ga0307984_1000175_pt1 | contig 27144 bp, 39 predicted proteins | sample EllFjometageno78_FD_203169 | JGI IMG/M metagenome (GOLD analysis project Ga0307984, IMG submission 203169) | Marine microbial communities from Ellis Fjord, Antarctic Ocean - #78 | ecosystem: Environmental > Aquatic > Marine > Unclassified | place: Southern Ocean | collected 2014-10-09
AGGAACTTGTTATCCTTACTAACTCCTTTTCCACTTGGTGCGCTAAAAGTTGCAGCGTAGATTTGTCTAAATTGTTCAATGAATTGGTTAAAAAAAAACCTGCACTATAAAGTACATCCATTTTAGCATACTTCCTTAAGAAGTCTTTCCGTTCGTTTATCTTATCTAAGTCCTGTTTATAATCTCCTTCTCTCATATAGATAGCTGCAATAGTTAAACCTAATTCAGCATCGTCTTGCTTATCATTTAACTGACCTATTAAATCCATTACATCCATGAAATCACCTGCAGTCTTATTAAGAAACTCAGGCATTGTGAACGTTCTCTCTTTAATCTTAAACTCTTTCTTCGGTTGTTCTTTACTTAACCAGCTGAACTCTAATATAAATATCTCGTTTAGTTTCTCATAAGGAACTAACTTTAACTGTTCATATGTGGCTCCAGTACATAAGTGAGCCATTAAATGAGTAATACTCTCAACAGATTTCTTAGTAGCTTCTAAATATAAGCCCTCATCAAAGTCATCCTTAGCAGATTGTGCTAATTTAATATATTCATAGCCATCTTTCCATTGGTCGTATGTAACTTCATGTCTACCTTCTGGTACGTTCAATGTAAGCTTTCCGATTCCTTGTTCTGTTATCTTATATTTTCTCATATTGCTACCATTCTTTTTTTCCTTTGATAAATGTAATAAATGAAATATCCCCCTGCATCAAATGGATGATCTAAACCTAATGTTTTGTCTGGTTCGCCGTTCTTGTATGGCAATTGTTCTAAACTTTCAACATATCTTGGACAATTGAATTTATTTACCTTGTATGTATTATCTTGAAACTTCTTATTCATTGTGTTTATCCTATCTTTAACCAATGGATTCTTAGTTAATGCCTTTACAATAAACCTATGCCTTTTTAATATGTCAATATCAGTATCTGAAGCAGAAGATTTTCTATTCTGTCCACTTGCATCTGGATAAACTACAATATTATGATTAGGGAAACGCTTATTAATTGCATTTGCTAAACTTTCAGTATCATATTCATCAATTATTTCATCTATTGCTATTGGTTCGCCATCATCTATTACATGAATGATTGCAGACATATGCATTATGTTAAAATCAACTCCAATATGTAGTGTATCATTTTCTTTTAATTGTCTATTTGAATGGTTTACATCCCTATCATAATTAGAACAAACAGTTCCACTTGTAAGATTGACAAATTCACCTTCCAGGTAGGCCTGGAGTTGTTCTGGCGTATATTCATCCAATAGACTTTGAATATAACTATCCGAAATAAAAGGATTGTTTTTAGTTGATGCCTTAACTAATAACTTATCTTCACTTGCACCATTCACAAAGAAGTTATGAAGGAATCTAAAGCCCTCTGGAGTACTAACAAAATCAGTTGCATTGTTATTTCCTTCAGTTCTTACTGAATTTCTGGCTAATATCTTAATCATTACTTCTTGCATCTTAGCTTTAGGCAGTACATCTGCTTCATCTATTAAGCTATAACCAACTTCATACCCAACAATTAAATCTGGATTATCCATGGACCTGCAAATGATCCTGCCATAAGGTGTTAATATATCCTTATCACTCTTATTAATTGTAAACGGTATCTTTTCTGCTAATAGTATTTCAGTAAATTTAGGAAAAGCAATATCTTTTATTAATGGATATGTTGGTAAGTAATAAGCAACATCTACATCTGGTAGCATTAACTTCTTTGCAATAGTTTTAAGTACACCAGCGTGACTTTTACCACTACGGAAGCCACCAACTAAGCCAGTATGTCGCTTAGTACTATTAATGAAGTCTAATTGATGTTGTAATATTCCTATCACTATTTTATAACCTTGAATTGTAATGGTTCAATCTTAGTAGTTACTTCTGTTTTTGTTTCTTGCATTGCTTTACCTTCAGTCCTATCTAAAATTTCTTTAATAGCAGTCATTTTTTCTTTATTATCTGAAGTCTTATCTAATCCAATACTAACTAATTGTAATATCAAAGCATCATCAATAGATAAACCTTTAAGATCTAAATCAATTAAAGAAGCGTCTTTACTCAATAACTTTTTTAGTTTAGTGGACATTCTTTCACCTTTAGGTGCGCCTCCTTTACTCTTTGCATCCTCTGGTCTTTTATCAAAACCATTAGTATTTCTTTTATCTCCAAAATTAGTACTCATATTAGTGTAATTAAAGTGTTTTTATCATTAAATATTTATATTCTTTTCTTAAAGACTTCAGAAGCATTTCAATAATCTGTGCTTCTATTGTTTTCTGTGCAAATCTGCAATTAGTTGGAATGATAATTAATCCTTTACTAACCTTAAATCTAACTAATTTCAGAAACGGCATAACGAATCCTAAACGTCCACTAAAATCACTTGCATTAACTATAATTGCATCATTCATTTCTTATTATCATTTACAATATCCCATATTAATTTACCACCTAAAAATATAATAGGAAACAACGCCAAAGAAATAATTGTAAAAGTAACTCCAGTAAATGAATAACTACCGCTAAAAAAGAATTTAAACAAATTGTAAAATGATAAGCATAAGCCTACGATAAACAATAATATATTCAGCATTGCTAACCTAATAATTATATCTTCTATTTTCATAAGTACAAAGATACATAAAATATATTTAACCGTTTAGAGCAGTTCTATTTTATCAACAGTTCTAAAAATGCCTTTACTAAGATTGTAAGTACTACCATCATAATCTTTTACTTCACTACACAATGGCAAATCTTGAAACAAACCAGACTTATGAACAAATTTATTCATTCCTAAACTTTTGCAGTAAATTGCATCAGTCCATTCATCAGTATTTTCATTAAAAGAGATATATACTTTGATTATTTTATCCTCTGGTATTATCATTATTCGTTTATTAATTTGATTAAATCAATAGTTGCTTTATCTTCAGTTCCTATAAACATAGCTACTTTATTTTTGCCATGTATCACAGAAGCGTGATGTCGGTTTAATTTCTTTCCGATGTCTACCAATGACATAATATTTTTATCGTTCATTAGATACATTATTACGTGCCTACACGCGACTATTTCATTGTTTCTATTACTACTTCTTAAATCTCTTAAAGTAATATTACAATGCAGAAAGCAATTATAAACTAATCTATCAAAATATATATCCATTCTGTGCCTTTGTTCTATTGGAGTTGGTAGTATATAAGCTAATGCCATTTGTTCAGCAATAACAATATCCAATTCATCCCTTTGTTGTAATAATTTTTCTATCATGTTTTCAAATTTAATACTTATTTATTTATTATCCTAACTTATTAAGTCTTTTATTTTAAAAACTTTACACGTTCTATTTTTGCAAAGTCTAATTACTAATTCACCATCACATAAAGTTGGATTTATTATTACTGCATTTCCGTCTATCATTTGAAAGATAGTATTTCCGAGATAGCTATATAAGTTCTCGTATCCTTTAATCTCTTTTAACATTCTATTTCTTTTAAAGCTTTTTTATAAGCATTCGCTGCGTCTATTTCGTTTATAAATCTTCCTAAGTTTTTCTTTTTTCCGTTATTATAAATCATAGATACAAATTTATTTCTTTTCGCATCAAAATGAACGCCTACATATTTAGAGCTTCCACCTTTTTTATCTTTTGATGTGTTTTCTCTTGGACTTATTAATTGTAAATTATTTACATTATTATTCATTTTATCATTATCAATATGGTCTATTACTATAGTATATTTATCAGGTACGTGATTAAGAAAATAAATAGCTACTAATTTATGAACTTTTAAAGTTTCAACTTTACCTTTTTTAGATAAATTTACTTGACCATATCCATGACCAGTTTTAGGATTCTTTAATATAGTTTCTTTGTTAAATTTAAAACTCTTTACTCTTCCGTAATTAGATATTTGATAAATACCTTCATAATTAATAATGTCTTTAAATACTTCTTTCATTTTATTATTTTTAAATTAAAAAGTCCATAACTAAATTAGCGCCTGAGAAAGCTAAAATAATTATGGACTTAAATTTATTTGTTTGGAAGTTCTCAGGCTTCATATGATACAAAGATACTAATAGTTTAATTAACATTCTTTACAAATTACTAACATTAAAATATATGCGTTAATCTTGCAACCTGCCCATGTTCTTTGTGATGTATAAAAGCTTCTACTGCCTGCGGTGCGTGTTGGAATCCTTTTCTATGATGCCAGCTATCTGTACCACTTGGACTTCTTAATGTTTCTATACATACACTAAATATATCTTTTGCAGTCTTATGATGTAAGTGATGCGTATATATATATCTGTGTTTACATTTTGCCCATTCCTTTGGCGCTTCTTCTGCCATCAATCCATGTAATTTATCTACTTTTGCGCCATCGCCATGAGTTGATCCAATTAAATTATCACCATAAACAGTATACTTTCTGTGACTCATGTCATTATCAAAAGTCACTTGTTTACAGTTTTGAAACCAACTGGACACGCTATCTAATAACATGAAGCCATGCGTGTAATCGTGATTACTTGGATTAAAAACAACCTCTACATCTGCTACGGTTAAAAGCTTCTCAATAATTTCAACTAATAACTTTTTAGCCATGTTATAATTATCATACCACATTTGATCTGTGTCTTGACCAGTTCCACTTGTAGTTGTGCTGTGCGCATTATCTACATGAAGTATATCATTACCAGCAATAAATATAATCTTATCAATTTCAAAACCATTACTTTTTTGTAAAATACCTTCTAATCCTTTACGAACTCTTTGAACTGCTAACTGGCTATTGTAAACTTCTCCAGTTTCAAATGAACTGCAAATTTTACCGATATGAACATCTGCTGGATCAAATACTAAACAATGTCCATCTTTTGATTTTGTTCTTTTAAACTTTGGATATTTGAAAGCGTATTTCTTAGCTTCTGAAAGCATTAATTCATGCAATTCTTTTATCTTTTCTTCTGAACCTATACTTTCAGCTTTTTCTTTGTATTGAATCCATTGTTGGCCAGTAGTTTTTGAAGTAGATATTTTTACTATCTCAAAATTCTCTGGAATTTCTATTGGTTCGCTTTGTAGTTTTTCAACTGAAGAAACAATATCACCTTTTTTATCGTACTTGTTTTGCGTATTCACAAAAGAACGCTGTAAAGGTTGTTTGTTCATATCTTTAACAATAGCTATTTGTTCATCAGTAAGCCATCTATGTATTTTGTTTCTACCTTTCGGTATTTCACCATCCCTAACTGGAATCAATCCTAATAATTCAGCTTGTTCTTTAGTTACTCTTAATCGTTTCTTTTTCATATACTTTTTTTAAATTCAAAAGCCAAACGATATGAATGACTTTTGAAATTGTTTATTATTGTATCATCATTGGCATAGCTAACATTAAAACATTATCATTTGGTTTAATAATTCCAGCAGTCATTGAATTACCTATCTGAATTTCTATATTAGTTTCTTCAATATTTTGTAGCATTTCAATTATCTTTCTTGAATTAAATGCAAGTTCTACATCTTCACCATCTTTTTGACAAATTAATGATTCCTTTGCTTCACTATTATAATCTAAATCTCTTGAAGATACTTCTAATTCATTATCTTTAAAATTTAAAGTACTTGAAAATGTTACTTTATTTGAAAACAAAGATACTCTTTTTAAAGATTGCAAAAGACTTACTTTATCAATCTTTATAATGTTTTTATTATCTGGTATAATTGATTGGTATTTTGGAAATACTGAATCCACTAATCGAGAATATAAAGTAATGTCATCATATTGAAAACAAGCATTTGTATCATTTACATTTAGTAATAGTTCACTTTCACTAAGCGAATTTTTTAATAAAGATAATGCTTTTTTTGGAATGATAAAATTATTTTCTAATTGATTACATTTAAAAGAATACTTTGATAACATACTTGAATCAGTACCTACTAAATTCAGATTATCATTTTCAAACTCAAAAAATAAACCAGTCATTGCAGGTCTTAAAGCATCATTTGAAATTGCAAAGAAAGTACTATTGATAGCTTTTTTTAATTCGGAACTATTAATAGTAATTGGATCACTTTTAATTAATGGACTTTTTGGAAAATCTTCTGAATTTTCAGCAGTCATTTTATATTTACCTTTATCACTTGAAATAGTAACTGTATCTTTTTTTACTTCTATTTTAACATTATCGTTTGATAGTGTTTTTAAAGTATCTAAGAATATTCGGTAAGGTATGCAGGTTTTACCGTCTTCAATTCCTTGTACTTGTACATTGGTAGTCATTGTATTTTCTAAATCGGATACGGTTATATTCATTAAGTTTCCTTTTACTTCTATTAGATAGCATTCTAATATTGGTAGTGCGGCATTGTTTGAAATAATACCGCTAAGTAAGTTTAATTTATTCGTTAATTCTTTTGTATTTACTTGAAATTTCATAATTTATAATTTAATTGTTTTTAAAATAATTCTTTAATTGTATCTTTTTCTAATTGTACGCTTTTATGATTCTTTGCATTAATATCAAAGTAACTTTCTTTTAATTCAATAGATATACTTTTTCTATTCATTTTAATTGACTGACATCCCTCAGATCCAATTCCTCCAAATGGGCTAAATATAGTTTCATTCTCATTTGAGTATAAATGTATTATTCTTTCAATAGTATCTAATTGTAATGGACAAATATGCTTCTCATCATTTCCATCTCTGGCACTTCTGAATTGTAATGTTCTTGAATAATTAACATCCATCCAAACTGGAGAAGCGTATTTTTGCCATAAATCTACTGGTAGATAGTTTGGTTCGCTTGAATCGGTATCTTGATGAGTTACTGGAACTTCATTATCTCCTGCGTTTCTAAAAAATAAAACATAATCAGGAATACCTACTCTACTCATTACGCTATCTTTCTTTATTGTTTTATGTAAAAGTCCTAATGCTTTTGTTCTTTGCATTTCAGTTACTGGATTCTTCCATATTGTTGTTTTTGCATGATATATAAATCCTTCTTGAGTAAACCAGTCAATTAACATTCCGCTAAAATCTCTTAATCCAATATATCCTTCTTTACCTTTTTGGATTGGTAAGTCCATACAATGAATAGCGCATATTCTACCACTTTTTAATACTCTTTTTAGTTCAGGTATTAAGTATTTAAAGTGAGTTTCAAATTGCTTATAATTAGATACATTTCCCATGTCCTCAGACTTATCTGAATAAACATATAATTCAGCAAAAGGCGGAGAGAATACAACTAAATCTGCTGAGTCATCTTTTAATTTTTTACTTTCTTCTACACAATCACCATTTAACAAATGATAGTTTTCTGTTTTAATTTCTTTTTTCATAATATTAACTTTGCTTTTACTTGTTTTATAATCTGTTTCAGCTGAATATTTAGCCATTTCTTTTATCATTTCTTTATGTTTCTTTTCTTTATCTAATATTGATTGTCTTACATTTTTTTGACTTTCAGGAACTAATAAATGTACTGTTACTTTATTTTTTTGACCAAATCTGTAGCATCTTCTTACAGCTTGATAAAATGCTTCAAATTTAAAATCATATGAAGTAAATACCATATTGCTACATTGCTGGTAATTCATGCCAAAAGATGCTATGCTTGTTTTTGTTATTAAGTTTTGAAATTCTACATTTGCAAATCCATTTAAATTATTAGCTTTTACTTCTGGCTTATCTTTACCTTGTACATTTATAGAATTTTTTAAAACCTTACTTAGTTTATCTGTTTCAGTATTCCTTAATGACCAAACAATGAATTGTTCTTCTGAACTATTAACTATTTCTATAGTTTTTTCTATTCTTTTATCAAAAGACCTTTTTAGATCTCTATGTAATTCAGTAGCACTAACAGCCGCATCACAAAACAAGCTACCAGTATTATTTTCTACTGGTATAATATGCTCTATATATTCAATTTCAGGCAAATCATATCCATTATCATCAAATCCTAATGTTTTTGGATTATCTACAGAAATAGACCATGTACATACATACTTCCAGAATGTATCTTTTGCGTGTTTTCTTAATCTCCATTTGCTTGTTTCTCCACCATCATGAACAAAGAACATAGCTAACATCTCTAAGTAGCTCATAGCTCCTAAAAACTCACTATGCTGCCCTAATTCCATATGGTCGTTTGGCGATGGAGTTGCTGTACATGCTAATTTATAAGGCGTGTTTTTAAATGTATTAATTATTAAGCTTGACATTTTGCCGTCCTTACCTTTTAATATAGAACTCTCATCAAGAACCACCCCTCCATAAATAGAAGTATCTAAATTTTTAAGCTGTTCAAAATTAGTAATATCAAAAGAATCTAAATTAATACCAAATTGCACAGCTTCTCTTTTTGTTTGAGCAACTACAGCCAATGGAGCTAATATTAATACTTTTTGCCTTGTATGATTAAATACTGCATCCGCCCATGCAAGTTGCTGGATTGTTTTACCTAATCCGCAATCTTCAAATAATGCAAATCTTCCTTTTTTTAATGCAATCTTAACGATATGCTTTTGAAAGTCAAATAGATTAACATTCAAATCTGTTTCTTCAATATCAAAACCACTTGATATAAATGTTTTTTCTTTAGTTTTTAAAAATTCTTTGTACTTCATGTGCTTGTTTTTTAAAGTGTTTAAATTAATTTAATGCAATATTAATACTAATAAAGTTATAAACCTAATTTATGATTAAGTTATTATTCAAATAATCTTGAATTTCTTCATCGGTAAATTCTGTATCAACTGTATCATCATCTGAAAATCTTGTAAAATGTAAAGTATCACCGTTTCCAAAATCAATATAATAATCTAAGTAATCGCAAATATCCATCTTATCAAATTCTTTAGTAATTAAGATCGTATCATTAATGATTAATTCAGTAGTTACATAATAACTATTATCTTGTATTGTGTTTATTATTTCTATTTTCATGATGCAAGGATTATTAATGTTATTCCAAATATAATTGTTAATATAATTTCAAAGTTTTTCATTTGTTTTTGTTTAGTGTTAAATGATTAGATTGTAATATTAAGTCTAATAAAGTTATAAACCTAATTAAATTCAATTAAAACATCTTTTTTTGTAAAAAAACTTTTAAAACCTTTTTCTTTTAACTCTTTTAATCTGAACTTTTGCAATGTAGATAGTACACCAGTAGCTGTTTTAACTTCTATAAATATAGGTTCTTCTCCTTGTTTTAAACAAAGCAAATCTGGTATTCCATTCTTATTAGTTTTTATTAATTTTAAAACATAATATCCATTTGATTCAAATTTATTAATGATCTTCTTTTGATAATCTGCTTCTTTCATAGGTCTTTTAATGTTTTTTTGAATGTTTGCAGGGTAAAATTCTTTTTATTCATTACAGCTTTATGAATTTTGTATTCAATACCAGCTTTTGAAAATAACCAATAAACATCATTTTCTTTTCTATCTAATGTTGTCATTCTATCTCTAAACTGCCAGTAAGTCACAGCTGAAAAATCTATATTATAAGCAACTATCATTTCTGCTTTTGATAAGTTTATACCTTCCCTTCCAGAAACAAATTGTAAAGCAATACTTTTATTGGTTGTATTAAATTCATTTATATCTTCTGTAATATCTAATATTTCTTTGATGGCTTTTAATTCAGCTTTGAATTTATAAAAGATAGCTAATTTTTTACCTTTAAAATTATCACGAATATAATTAACTTTTGAATAATCTATTATTTTACTGTTTCCACTTTCAAACTTTACAGTTCCAGAACTTAGCTGATGAACCTTTTGCATGAGCTTAACAGAAGTATCTGCCAAAATAACTTCATTAGTTCCATCAATTACTAAATCACGTTTCAAACGCTTTATCAAACTATATGTTACTGGCAGCATTTCAACTTCTTTAATATGTTCAGAAATTGTAGAACTGAATCCAGCTTCTTTTTGCGTGTATGTTAATTTATATTTATCAATAACATTACTTAGTTTACTATATTCTATATTTTTATAGCTTTTTGCTTGGCCATAACTTGTATAAACTATTTCAGGAGTTCCTAATACATTAAAAAACTTATAGAAGTTCGCAAACTGTTTAAACGGTGTAAAGGGACTAATCCAAAATTGATGAAATAATTGTGAATTTGATTCTGGTGTTATTGTTCCAGACATTAAAATTAAATCATTATTTACAAAGCTTCTTAATATCTTAGCTTTTTTGTTTGGCTTTGGATAAGTTCCTAAATTATGGCTTTCATCTGCAATAACTAAATCAAAGTTTCCTTTAATATTATGCAGATTTTCGTAATTCGTTACTGTAATATCATATTTGTGGCCAGCAGTAATATAATCTTCTTGAATAGAACTAATTGCTTTTTTCTTTGTTACAAATAAAACATTGCTGTAATACTTTGCAATGTCTAAAGAAATATGAGTTTTGCCAGTTCTAACTTCAAAGCAAAGAATTAATATCTTATGCTTTTTCAGAATTTCTAAACCTTGTTCAGAAGCTTCTTTTTGGTATGATCTTAATTTAAACATTCTTTTCAAGTTGTTTAATATATTTGTAAATCATTGTTAAGCTAACACCTAATTGTTCGCTTGTTTCTTTTTTGTTCAGCTTTGGATTTTGAGAATAAAGAATTTGAAATTTTTCTTTTGTGCTTTTACCTTTATTATTTACAATTACATTCTTTATTTCAGAAGTTTCAATACTATCAATTTTAATCTTCTTAGCCATTGCAATAAAATATTTACTTAATTGTTCCGCTTTCAAAATAGATTCTTTAGAAATTAAATCCCTTTCAGTTACTTTCCTTTCAGTATCTGAAAATACTTGAATTAATAATGCAAATCTTGGAATATATGATTTTTGTTTTGGCAACATACTTTTCATGTATTCATTTTCTTCATCTGAATTTTGTGTTTCTGTTATTTCATTAAAAATTCTTATCCATTCTGTTTTTGCTTCTGGACTAAATTTTAAAACTATTGGTTCAATGCTTCCATCTCTATTTCTTCTTAGTACATTGTTCTTAATTGATTCATAGAATGATACTATTTTATCTGAAAACCAATTAATAGTATCATAACTCATTTCTGCATCATTGTATTTTTCAACTTTTAGATCTGGATATGATAATAGCATTCTATCCATGAAACCATTATCTTTATTTTCTTCAGTATAAAAAGAATTAAAAATTGCTGGTTGAATACCACCTAAAATTGGAATCATTGGACTTGAAACAAAAGAACCTGCCCTTGAAATTCTGTTTAGATTTACACTTTTACCACTCCATGTACTAAGCCAAAATTCTAAATCTGAACCTTGTTTATATTTGTTCATATCCTTAAACCATCCTGCAAGTTCATCTTTAAAAACGCCAACACCATTATCATTTTCTTGATGTAAATCAACTAAAGCTTCTAAAGTAATATCATTTGCAATAAATTGTTTTTTAATTGGCTTCTGAATTTCTGGATAATCTTTTTTATCCTTTGGCGTTAAGTTATCATAATGCTCAAACTTTTCATAGTCTTTAATGTATGAAGAAATTTCTTTATTGTTCTGTTTTTCTAATGGAAATATAATATTTGATATTGATGGCGTTTTTCCAATACCAGCTTTTCCAACAACAGCTAACCAAACAACAGCAGATTCTTGCCATCCTTTTTTGACTTCTATTTTCATTGCATTACCAATACATAAAGAAGTGAGCCATAACAATGAACTGCCCATATAATCAACATTGCTGTTTAATGTTGTACTACATTCTGAAATATAAGTTTGTACTGTTTTTGGGAATATGTCAATTGGAAATTCAAGATCCTTTGTTTCTATTTGAATATTTTCTTTCGGTTCTTGTTCTTTTTTTATCCTTCTTGTACCATAGCCATCAAGATATGCTTGTTTTGATGCTGCAGACCGATTACTATTAAAGTATTTACAAGTATAAGCAGAAAATGCGGTGTATTGTTTTTCACTTTGGTATATTGTACCAGTACTGTGCAAAAACATTAAGTCTTTATCTTTATAAATATATCCACTATGTACGCTTTCAGAATTATGCCTTTTGATAATATACTTATCTGCTAAATTTCTTATAATTGTGAAATCTTCAGAAACAATATCCCAAACTGAATTTTTATTATTGAAATCATCCCATGCAGTAATTTCACCTTCAATTTGTACAAAGTCTTTTTTAGCTGGTGCAATCTTTACAGTTTCAGTATCAATATAATTGTATGTTTCTGCAATTAAGAATAATATATTTCTATCATTATCTGAAATGAATTGAATATTTTGATAATCCAAATCGCCTAAATGTTTATCATAGGCGATTACCATTCCACCAATCCCCCTTGTTTCAATTATTGCTTCAGTATGTCCCTTTAAGGATGCAATTTTTTGGTTTCCTTCAACTCTTTTACTTTTATATAAAATATGATAGCCATTATTTTTAGTTTTCTTAATAACAAACTTATCATTAAAATCCAGAATATTATCTTGAAGAAAAGATAAAAATTCAGCCCACCATTCTAATTGTTCTTTGGCAGTACTTAATACTTTTAAATCTATATCTAAAACTTCCAGATAATTGAAGCCAGTAATTAATCCATATAATGGAGCATTCAGAAGTTCAATTTGTTCTGAAGTTCTTGCAGTAGTTTGGAAGTCTTTCCATGCGCCATCTGGTCGCTTATCCTCCTTGCAAGGAATAACAGAATATCCTAAAGAAGATAAAAGTTGTAAATGTGTTTTTTTCATTGTGCTGAATTTTAAATTAAAAAAGGTGTATTAAAACTTTTGAAGGCACAACTTCTACTAATCTTAAAACACCTTTCAATATTTTCTTTTAATTAGAATTTCTTTTGTGCTAAACATTCTAATTTATTATGGTACAAATATAGTAATAATTTATTTACCATCTGGTTTTTTCTTTGTTAATAACTTTAAACCAATTTTAAACCATTTTAAACCAATTTTAAACCAAACGAAAAAAATAAATTCAATGTTTATAGTACTTGCAGAACTATTTTAAACTTTTAAACCAAAATCTGAAAAAAACTGAAAAAAATATTTTCTTACTTTTTTATTTTCTTGTTTTACATTTTAAACCAAACAAGGTTTAAACGGTTTAAAGTGTTGGTATCATTGTCTAATAGAATTCAACCAATGGTTTAAAAGTTTAAAATAAATCTACTAAATAGAATAGCCGACTAAGAAAACTTAATCGGCTATTTATAATTTCAACTTTTTAACTGTTAATAACTTTTAAAAATATCTTCATAATACACAATAATTTCATCATTATCGCTTTCATCTGTATCAATGTCATATTCTCCAGTTTGTATTTCATTCTTAAATGCAGACATTTTAAAGAATACACTATTGCCTTGTCTATAAATTAGGTTCTTTGTACCTTCATAAGATGGCATTGCAGTTGATACTGTAAAGTATTCATCAAACGTCCTTACAAAGCAGTATTTTGCATCTGTAAGATAGTTATCAGTAAATGAAACATTGTACTGGTTTGTTCCTTTAGTTATTTTTATGGTGTTATTTTTTTTCATATCTAATTGTATAATTTTTATAGAAAAAAAAGCCATATAATTTAGCTGAAATCAAACTATTGAATTGTTTAATTCTTAATGTTTCTACTGTTGTGAGAATATCGTTAATTTCTGTTATTGTGTAATTCATAAAAGGCATATATTAAAATTACTGCAAAGAATACTGTTGGGAATATTTCCATGATCTTGTTTTTTAAAAAAGCCTACATACAAAATACATAGGCTTTAAGTTAATTGATTAAAATGGTAATTCTTCAGCATCTACTTCTTCAGTTGCTGTTTCTTGTACTGGTTCAGCTTCTAAATCAACGCTTTTAATCATCCATGCTTGAAGTTCAGTATAATATTTTCCTTTCCATTCAGAAGTTTTAATATTAAAATCAACATCAACTGTTTTACCTACTTTATTATACTGTAAGAACTTATCTACTTTTTCAGTTCCAAAGATATTGAAAGCAAATATTTGTTCAGTTCCTTCATATCCTTCCATATTAGATATAACAAAAGATACTTTCTTCCATTCTTTACCAGCTGCAGATAAGCCTTCAATTGTTTCGCTTATTACTTTAATTTTTCCAATCATAATTTTAATTTAATTTGTTTAATAATTTGTTTAATTCTTTTGTGTAATTTTTAATCTTTTCTTCATCTTTTAAATCATGACCTTTAGATCTTAATTTATATTTCAAAATGTTGCCTTTTAAAAATCCTATGTATTCAGATTTTGTTAAGCAATACTTTAAAACATCTAAAGCTTCAAAGTCAGTCCAAAGTTGGTAATGTTTTTCTTTATTCATTGTACAAAGTTAATCTAATTTTTTTTGTAATGTTTTCAAGTACTCAATTTTTATTTCAGTTGCGTAATCAATACGTTCTTTTAATTCAGCAATTGTATCTTCACACCTTTCAATTAAAATTGTATGATGGTATTCTACTTCATTATGAACTACGTAATTAAAGAAATGGCAAACTTCAGTTCCAGTAGATAACATTTGCATCTGCATTTGTGCAAAATACTTTGGATTAATTTCACCAGTAATAACTAATTTATTAAAGGTTTCAATAGTAGGACATTTAATTTCTAAAATTTCATTGGTAGTTGTAAGATAACCATCTGGCGAAGCACCAGAATGTTCATTGTAAGGCATAAAAGGTGATTCAGTTACTTCTATGAACTCCAATCTTTTTAATGCTTGAAATTTCGCAAATGCTGTTGGTTCTAAATCAATTCCCCTTTGTACATCTTTGGAAAAATAAACTTCTTCTTCAGATAATCCAAAATACATTTCACCTGCTTTTTTCATTGCGTAATTATTTATTTTATCGGTAGTTCTTTTTAAAGTGATCTTACCTAATAAACCTTCTATCTGTGAAGCTGTAAATTTTCCTTTACGTGATTCAAACCATTCTGTTGTTCTTTGTTTCATTGTTATTTTGGTTTAATATTGTTTTTTATTCTGAATATTTTTAAAATTCCTGTTCTTATTATTATTAAGTTGTTAAAGGCTTTTACATTTTTCTTTTTAAATCTTTTTTTCTTTGATTTATTAAAATTAATTTCTTTTATTTTTAAGATTATATTTCCAATTCTCTGAATTTCTTTTTTATCTTTAAAGTTCATTTATTTAAGTTTATAATGTGATAATTTTTCTGCTCTGCAAACACCTAACTCAACTATATTTAAAGATGCTTCGGTTGTAAGCCCTAAGTTAGTAAAATGCTTTACAATGTTTTTTTGTAAGATTCCAACTAATAAAGCGTTTTTAGCATATTCAATAGCAGGATTTAATTTTGTTAAAAGGTCTTTGTTTGATAATTTCATAATTTATTTTTTATTGTTGTTAACTAATATACCTCAAAGATATACATACTTTTGGAATAAAAAAACTTTTTATCATTTATTTTCATTTTATTTCAAAAAAAAAGGCGGATAACTAATCCGCCTCAAACTTAACACTAAAAACAATTCTATTTATAATTCAAATATTTCAATTCGTTTTCTTTTGAAATAGTATATATACTTTTCACTTTGTCTAAAGTTGCGCCAGCTTTATATGCCTTTTCAAAATTAGCTTCTGTGAATACTGGTTTACTTAATGGCTTTGTAGGAGGTTTTTGCGTGTCTGCGTCTTTAGTGTCATCAATTAAGAATAAACCGTTTAAAGAGTACTTTCTGGCATAACTCGAGCTACTTCCGAAAGATTGTGCTATATCCATTCCTTTACGTTCTGGATTGATTCCTGCTTGTGCTTTAACCGTTACTGATTCCGTTCCGTCTGTAATTGTACAGGTACTTTCTACATATACAAGAGATAAAACTTCTTTTATTTCGTCTGTAATAGTTAGAGTCAATCCTTTAGCGTTTAGTAATGGTTTAACAGCTTCTAAGATATCTTCACAGCTTCTGTAGTTATACTTACCAAAATTATTTCTTTGGTTCTTAGGAGCTTTTAATTCGTTTTGTACTTCGATTAATTTTTTCATATTTTTTGTTTTTATTGTTTACCTAATTGATAAGCTTTTTTCATAGCTAATAAAATATTTTTTCTTTGTGTAGAATCTTGTGTAAATCCACCAGTTGTTTCTTGTAATAACTCAAGCAGATCATTTTTTGCTTCTTTTTCAATTATCATTCCTTCACCTAATAAAAAAATAAGTGCTTCAGCATCATCAAAAATATAGTTTTCATTAAAATATCCTTCAATAGTTTCTTGACATTCACAGATACCAGTTTCCATTCCAATTCTGCGTGCTATATATCCTTTGTCAAACTTTTTTCTACCTATTGGATTCTTTATGCAAATAGTTCGCATATCTCCAGACTTTAATAATACATCTACATCTATTTCAACGGTGTATCTTTCATGTTGATTGTAAGTTGTACAATCTAAAACTTCATTTCCTTTGTAATATAACTTTTTCATTGTGCTTGTTTAAGTGTTATTAAATAATATATTGCAAATATAAAGAGGATATATTTAATAAACGACTATTTGCAAAAAAAAGATTGAAAAAAGATTGTTTTTTTTACTAATTAGCGTAAAAATCAATGATAACAAGGTTATTTTGTTAGAAAATAGTTTGTAATTTAAAACCAAATACAAGATTTTTGTTTAGATCTAATCCAAAATCAAAAGAAGTTAAGTATTTTTCTTTAATTAATAAGCCTATATTTAAGCTTAATGCTGAATTGTTTATTGTATTTGTTTCTATTGAGTGCGCAAAATTGATTCCACCACCTAGAACGCCCTTAAATAATGAAGGCTTATTTGCTTTCTTTAGTTTCTTCTCTAATATAGTAGATAGTTTTGTTTGCGCTGAGTCCCTTAATACTTGCTTTGTGCGTATTTCGTTAATTATTATTAGTTCGTCTCTTAAAATAGCTAATTCAGCCTCTAAGTTGTTTATTTGCTCTGTCTTTTGAATAGATTGCAGATAGCTTTTTTCAATATTAGAAAGGCTAACTTTAACAAGGGTATCGTTTTTATAAATCGTTTGTCCATAACTTAAGTTTATTGTCAATATTAGAACTATTAAAAATATTAGCTGTTTCATTGTAGATAATTTTATTCTTTACTATATATACTTTCTCTTGTTTCAGTTCCTTTACTGAATCTAAAAGCAAATATAACTCTTTTATATCTAAGCCTAATTCTTTAATTATATATAATTGCTCATCTTCTTTTTTCGTAGAGATATAATTGTTGTTCTGTAATAATATAAAAGCTATTGCTATAACTAACAATATATAAACTAAATATTTCTTTAAGAATGTTTTCATTTTATAAATTCTTTAATAATCTTAGCCATGCTACAAACATCAAATTTACTACAATCAGTTAAGTTGCTTCCGAAAAAAGGTTCTATTAATATAGTTGTAGCTTTTGGAGCATATACCATAGCGTAACCTCTATCTCTAACACTTGTTAAAGCTTTAGTTCCTCCATGTCTTAATTTTATTCCTGTTTTAGCATTTACTAAGTTACTAAACTCTTGCGCTAATCTCTGTCCTTCGGGATTATTACCGTAGTATAAGGTAGAGCAACCAGTTGCAGAAGCTGACTTAAAAGAATTGAAATGTAATAACATTACTAAGTCATATTCATTTTGATTAATTCTTGAAGCTGTTGCTTTCATTCTTGGAGTGTAACCTCTAATACTACTATCATGTCTATATATGTCATGATTAGGAAACTCCTTCATTACTTCTGTGTAAAATTCGAACTCTCTTAAACCGTTCAGCTCGTTTATAGCTCCTTTACTTTTTTCGTTATGTCCTATTACAAAAGCTACTTGCATTTTAATAGTTGTTTTTGCTGTTCTGCAATTTTAACTCTTTGTTCTTTGATTATAAGATCCTTTTCGTTTATGAATATTTGCATGTCATCAATTAATTTTCTGAACTCGTTTAGTTGTTCTCGATAATCTTCAATCAATTGCTTTTCCATATCTCGAACCGCAGCTAAATTTTCAAGTTCAGCACTTTTTGCATTACTCTTTTTTATACGTCTACCGCCAAAAAATGTAGCTACCATTCCAACAAGTCCTCCAACGGCTTGCCAATTATCCTTTATGAAATTATCCATTTTAATTTTCTTTATCTTTTAATTCGTTATAAATTACTTCAAATTCTGTTGTTTCTCCTAATATATTATATATACTTTCATCTTCTTGTATGTACCAAAAAATAGGTTCGTTTAAATCTGCAACATCATAATCTACCCAGTAAATAGTAGTACTATTTTCTTCTTTAGGTAATCCGTAAAAGTCAGCGCATTGTTTACGTGCTGCTATTGCTTGTGCTTCTGTGTTATATTTATGTCCTATCATTTTAGTAAATTGTGTATTCTGTGTTTATATTTGCTTCTATTCCTGCTCTGTTTGTTGACTCGTTTGATGGATATATTATTATTTCTTGAACGTTTCCTATATAAAAATTCCTATCTATTTGCCCTCCATCTCTTGACCTTGCTCCTATAGAAAACGTGCTATTACTACTACTTATGCTTCTGTCTGATGTAGCTGTTGTAAAACTTGTATTTATAGCACTTACAGAGTTTAAAAAAACATCTAAATCATCTCCATCTATTAATGAAGTAGACAATCTTTGTGCTACACTAACAGTTGCTGAAAGTTTTATCTCTGCTCCACTTGTATAATTATCTGTAACTCCAAAACCAAAATCGCTGTTTGAATACCCTATGTTTATAGGAACTTTGCTTCCTGCTCCCGAATTATTTCTAATTTCAATTAGCGTCTTATTGTTGAACCAAAAATTAGGAGAACCACTTATTGAAGTTGCTTTTTCAACCGTCAAAACAGTTAATGAATCACTAATAGACTGAAATGTAATAGGGGATGTTGTATTATTCCATACAGATAAATTGTCATTGCTTCCGTCAAATTTAACAGCAGGCTTACCATTTTCTAAAATAACAGTTCCACTACTTACAATTTTAGGCTGATTTGATGCTGTTGTTTGTAAAGCGTTATTGCTACTCCCAGACTGGTCATACCATACAGAAACAAACCCATCGCCTGCGCCAGTGAATGTTGTTAACGTTCCGTCTATTATTTCTGAAGCCGTAAAATCTTGTTCAGTGTTGTCACTTGAACGCCTTACTTTTATAACGCTTGTTGTAGCGTTTGCTATTTTTCTTAAAGAATAAGCTGCTGCTGCACCTGAATAATCTTCTAACAAATATCCAGTTGGTATGTATATAGGATTAATCCAAAAAGCGAATGGCAAACCCATTATGAGAAGTTTTTAATTACTGAACCGTATAAGTTTGTACCATCGTAAATAAATGTAAATATATCTACAGCATTTGCGCCAGTAGATAAAATAGGAGCAGTCCCTTCACTCCATTTAAAAATATTTCCATAATTCAAAGTTCTTGAACCTGTGGCATCTTGTGTTACAATTAAATTGTAAGTATGCCCACTAATTAAATTAGTTGGATTATCTAAAGTTCTATTTCCTGCCAATGTAACTTTGGCATTATCATTTGTAGAATCCCAGCTAATATTTGCGGCATCTGTAAGACTTGTAAAAGGATTAACAGCATAAGAAATTTTAGCCGTATTCAAAGCTATTGCAGTTACATTAGAATCTAATTGTGCGCCATCTGTTGCTATATCTCTGCCATCAACTGTTGAATCTGTTGTGATTGCGCCAGTTACGTCTAATGTATTTGGAATAGTTATTGCACCAGAAACGCCAGTAATCCAATCTCCAATATTTAACTGGTCGTCAGCAGTAGCACTTGCAGCAGCTATAGATGAACCTATAATAATGTTTCTATCACCCGTAGTGATGTTGTCGCCTGAGTTAGCTCCTACAGCTGTGTTGTTTGAGCCTGAAAGATTACCACCTAATGAATAGTAACCTGTAGCTACATTACCTGAACCTGTATTTGTATTACTACATGCCATGCTTCCAATAGCCGTATTACTACCAGCAGTTGATAAGGATAATGAACCATAACCTAAAGCAACATTAAAATAGCCAAATGTACTACTTGTCAATGCTGACCGTCCTACAGCAGTATTGTAACCTCCCATAGTAAGTGTTGTACCAGCTTCATCACCAATTAGAGTGTTGTAGCTACCACCTGGCACTATAGAATCACCAGCGTTAGCACCTGCTACAAAATTACCAGTTCCTGATGTTACCGAACTAATACCTGCCGTAGCAATATTTCCAGTCATTGTACCACCAGATTTTGGAAGTGCATTGTTTGATGTTGTTGTATTTGTAGATACTTGTGCAGCATCTGTATAAGATACTTTTGAAGTATTTGCAGCAACAGAAGTATTTGCAGAAACTCTTGCTTCTGTATAATATAAATTTCCATTTTCAGAAATATCTCCAGTATCTAAAGATACAACGCCAGTCTGACTGTTTACAGAATCAACTGCGCCAGAAGTAATATATATATATGAACTGCCAGACCATCTATAAGTTTTATTTGTATCTAAAGCTACATAAATCTTTCCTGCTTCTCCAGTTACTGGAAACGATGCTAAATTTGCAAACTCTAAAACGTCATCTACATAAGAAGGTAATTGACTTGAAGGAACTAAAGAATCTGAACCTAAAGAAGCATATCCATTTGATGAACCTTTTGCACTTGTTAATTGATAAACGCTTAAATCTTGATCGCCAGTATTTACGCCACTTGTATTTGCAACTATTGTAGCTTGTGTCGGTGTTATTCCTACTTTAGCAGTATTCAATGATACTGCACTTGCATCTGTGTAACTTATCTTTGAAGTATTCGCTAATACATTTGTATTCGCATTTACTAAAGAATCTGAATAATATTTGTTAGTTCCTTCTGCAATGTTATCAGTATCTAATACTACAACGCCAGTAAGTGAATTTACAGAATCAACTGAACCGCCGCCAGCAACTTCACTCCATGAACTATCTATTCGTGCGTATTGTTTGCCATCTGCTGGTGCTTCTGGAAATGTTACTTTTGCAGTATTCAAATCAACAGCAGGTGTTAAATCTACATTCAAAATATTGCTTAGTCCTATATCTGTTTTAGTAGTTGCGTGTGGATTTGTTCCATCATCTAAAGTTAATTCAGAATGTTTAAAAACTCCAACGCCATTTGCTACTGAAATATTAACAGCTTCTGCACTATCTTCAATTATTATGTTTACTTCTTCAGCCATTTTTTAACAGATTGTTGATACGTTTTGTAATATGTTTATACTTCCTTTAATATATGTTTTTACCCTACTTGCATTAAAAATTAATTTAACATCGTAATAATATAAACCAACTTCAAAATCTGCTAAAAAACTATCAATCTTTATTTTACCAGCAGCTGCATCAACTAAAGTTAATCCACTACCAATTGATAAAGATTTTGCCAGTTTACCAGTTTCATTGCTGTATCTGAATTGACAAAGTGCAGTTATTCCAGTAAGGTCTATTGCAACGCTGTTTTCATCAGTTAAGGTAAAAATAATATCTTCAGTATTTGAAGTCTTTATTAAATCATCGTAATTATATGTTCCAAAAGTTGCCATTATAAAATTATTATTCCATTAAAAATACTACTATCATCAGTTGGTTTCACCAAACTGTTATCTTTCATATACATAAGTACTTGGCTTCTGTACCTTTCAGCAAAAGTTAATGCTTCACGTTTACCAACTTCAGCTGTTGATGGTTCTTCATTACTGCCTTGTGCTATTTGAACGCCTTTATTACCAGTTTTGGTATGGTTTCCTTGTGTTATGTAGTATTTCAAATAATATGCAATCATAGGCTTTAATAAAGCTAATAAATCGCAATAATTTTCTGGCAATACTTTCACATTAAGAAATAATGTATCACCTAATAATGGTTTTACTTGTTCTAATTCTACCAATTCAAGAACATTATCCTTAACAGCATTAATATCAAAGTTCTTAGTAAATGCTAAGTTTCTTATTTCGTTTTTACTCGCTATCATGTGTCATTTTTTCAGCTTGTTCTTCTTCTACTCCCATTAACATCAATAAGTTCTTAGTAGCATTTAATCCGATAATGTCTTTGCTTTCTAATACGCCTTTAATAGCATTGTAATCGCCTACTAAATCGACTGGCGTTTGATTGCTAAATGTATATTCACTTTCTAATTCTAAAGCTTCCAAAACTGCATCAGCTACTTTAACTTGAAAGTTATTTATTTGTCTTTCAGCTAATGCCCACTCATTTTTTAATTGTTGATTGTTTCCTAAAGAACCAGCCGTTTGTAATCCTGCTAAACTTCTAAACCATTGATTTGCTTTTACAATATTGTTTTCTGTTGTTTCTTGTAATTTAGAAAATGAGCCTTCTTTTTCCATTGGGAAAACAGTATAAACTGGTGCTTCAACTCCGCTGTTTGATGCGTGAATTAAAGTTTTACCACTTCTGCCATCTGAAGTTCCTTTGATATTCTTTTCTAATTTATTCTTAGCAGCTATTAAATCTTCTGGTGTATTGTATTCACCTAAATCTATACTTAATATAGCACTTAAAGTGATACCATTTTCAAAATGATTTGCAGAATATTGTCCAATTAAGCTTTCAACTTGTGCATCGTAAAACGCACCAACCCATTTAGGTAAACCATAAACGCTATTCATTACATCATAATCTTTTAACATTATAATGCTTCTGAAAGTTTCTACTTCGGATTCTTCATCCATTGTTTCATTAGGAAAAAAACCAATACTGTATGGTTTTACTTTTCTATCTCGCCAGTCTTTACTTATAACTGCAAATTCTGGTAAAACATCAAATTCTTCAATACAAACTCTTTCAGTTGGTATATGATAAACAAATATTTCCGAACCTATTCGTACTCTTTCAATAAATGCATATCCATGAGAATAATAATCTATTGATAAACGTTTTGAAAGCTCGTAAAAATCATAATTAGAATTTAAATCTTCTAATAATTTATCTTTTACAACTTCATTATCAATAATAATTTCGCCACTACTTACATATTCAGCTTTTGAATAAATAATATTTGAAAGTGTAGAACTATTTTTTACTATTTCACTAATTGTGTATGGTAAAAAATTGTCAATCCCACGACTAACAATTTTAAATCCATTTGTTTTTTTAACCAAATTATTACTAATCGGCGTTTGTGCAATTTTGTTTTCTACTGTAAAACTACTTGCCTGCTTTTGTACTTTTTGGTTTCTTTGTAACTGCTTCATGCTTCTCTATAAATTTTGCTAACATACCAAACCCTCCCAAAAGAGAGTGTTTGTGTATATCATTAGCGTTTACCTTTCTTGTGTCTATATTTCCAAATCCTCTGACAAAGATAATACTTTCTTTGTATTGCTTTTTAAATTTCCACATAGGCGTTTATACTGAAGTTGCTGCGATTAATTCAGCCTCTATAGCTGTAACTGTTGTTGCTGGAGTTGATGCGCCAGAAATACCGCTAAGTACTCTTAACATTTCACCTTGTTCAGCCATCAAATTCATAGTAAATAAATTTTCATCTGAAGTAGCTTTACCAGAAGTAGATTCTAAGTTATTGAATTTAGCAAATGCTTCTTCTTCAGCAACTGCATCATATCCAACAAATAATAATCTTTCATCATCATACAATCTTGCAACTGCATACATTTCACAACTTTTTCTAATTTCTTCTAATTGAAATCTTTGCTCCTTGTTTGGATTAGGTACTGCAAAAGCAACTCCTACTTCATTATTTACTTCCATTGATTCTGTAACTTCACATTCTCCTCTTTTGAATGCTATTTTACCAAAACCATTGCCAGCTGAAGTGAACACCATATTAGTAATATCGTGTGCAACTGTTCCTGCTGTAATGCTTGTAATATCTGCGGTTTTTATTATATACAAGGTTTTAACACCTGCTCTTTTATTGCAGTTAATACCACCAACTGCTGTTAAACTTAAACTTGCGCTCATTTTTTTTTATTTTAATTGTTTAAAAATAAGGCTTACCTATTAGATAAGCCTTTTTAAATTTATTTACTATCTGTAAAGAACTATATCTCCACCATTAGTGTAATTCACATCAAAAGCGTAATCACATCTATATCTTACAGTTCTGTCGCCAGTACTTTCAAATTGAGGGATTATTGCCAAATCATTCCATTCAGCATCTAAAGCTGTTCCGAAATGTAAGTTCGAAGCGTTTGCTGCTACGATTGTATTTTTAGCCATGTAAGGTACATATACAATTTTAGAACCTAAGAAATCTAATTCTTTAGAACCAATGTAATAAGATCCTGCGCCATTTGAAGCAGTTGCTTGTGCTAAAGAATAAGCTTTGATTAAATTCTTATCTCCAAAAATAAAGAAATCAGCGTCATCTTCTACTGATTCTGGTAAGCTGTTATAAACTTGAGTTAATACTTCTAAAGCATTAGAAGAGTTAATATAGTTTACGTTTCCACTTGTGAAAGTTCCAGCAAATGCAGTAGTTGCTAATGCAATAGAAAAAGTAGTTGCATTCAATACGATAATTGCATGAGATTCTCCACTTTGTCCACTCCAATCAGTTCCTGAAGAACCTACCATAGAAGATAATGTAACTACATCTCCAGTTTTTAAATCAGAAGTAGAAGCTACAGTACAAACAGCTGCTGCTGCTTTAGTCATTGCAGAAACTGCTACTTTTGCAGAATCAATTTTTACAGTATCAGAACCTGCTTCCAATAAAGGAATTAATCCAGCTACTACGTTTGCAGATGCTGAAACAGTTACTTTCGCTAATGTTCCTGCTGCTACTGAACCTCTCCAGATTGCTGCGTCCATGAATTTACTTCTTAAAGCTGAACGATGTTCGATAATAGCTTCTTCTAAAGTTGCTGGAGCTTCAAAATCGCCTGCACGACCTCTTGGTTGTTGTGATGCATACCATGTAGCATTTAAAGTAGAATAGTCATATTCTACTGCTTCCATGAATTTCTTTGGATCAAGATATTTTTCATCTAAAGTAAAAGAACCTGCGCTGTTAAAAGCTGCTGCAGAATCTTGAACGTTTAAAGTTCCGTCTAATGTCTTGATTACTGCTCTTGAATCAATATCTGAATGAACAGTTATATATCCGTTTTCAATTGTCTTTCCTCTTAAAATAGACTGAGCTATTACTCCTTCTAATTCTTTTCCTGTGTACGTGTTTGTACTGATTGTTGGTGTTGCCATTATTTAATAAAGTTTTGGTAATTGTTTAAATGTTGTTTCCAAACAGGAACTTTTTTGTTATCGTCCTTTTTTGAATTTGTCTTTTCTGTTGATGGTTTTGCTAAATTTTTAATTTCTTCTTTAACTTTTGCATTAATAACTTCTTCCATAGTAGGTTCTACAATTACTTCATTAGTAATTACTTCTTCTGCTTTGTCTTCCATTACTTCTTCTTCTTCTTTAGGCTGTAATTCTTCAATCATAGCTTCTAATTCTGAAATCTTAACTTTTAAAGCTTCGTTTTCTTCTTTTAAATCTTTTAATTCCTGCTCTGCATCATCTTCTGCGGCTTGAATTAAAGCTTCGTTTCTGAATAAGTTCTTGAACTCTTCAAACAAAGACTTTTTTTCATTTTCTTCCATTCTTTTTGGTTTAGGTAAATTATTAATTAAATTATTCGGTACTATTATATGTCTATTTGTGAATTGTTGTTTCGTGTAATTAGTAACTTTTTTTGCAGTCCACTCATTACCTACAAAACCAAACTCTTTTGCTTCTGTAAATGTTAACCATTCGCCATGTCCTCCATTTCGTTCCATTAAATCATTAAGAACATTTTGTTCTATTCCTAAATTTAAAAAAACTTGTTCTATTGATGATTGGAATTTATCCAATTGTTTTAAAGCATCTTGAAAATCGTTTGCGTTTCCACTTGCATCAGTCATTGCTTTGTGAATTAAATATAATCCAGTGTTATCCATGTAGATATTTTCTACACTTGCTGCGCTTGCAATGATTGTAGATGCTGAAGCGTTTATACCTCTAAGAAATACATTTATTTTTGCATCACTTTGTTTAAGTAGGTTATAAATTGCTAAGGCGTGCATTACATCGCCCCCTAAAGATTCCAAAGTTAAATTTATAGTTTTAACCTTTAAACTTTGAAGTGCATTTAATTCTAAAGCTATATTTTCAGAAGTATTTTTTTTGTAATCTGCTTCATTATCTGCCCAAACATTGTAACCGATATCTCCTACAATAGAAATATCTGCAACATCTTTGCTCTTTTTTACATTCATTACATTAGTTACCTTCATATAGATGCAAATATAATACACCTAATTGCTACCATTTAGCAAAAAGATTAATTACAACAGATACTTCTTATTTTACTTTGACTCATAGAGTAACGCCTACCCAATAAACTATACAAGCTCATTAAACTTTTAGCGCAATTATACTCATTAAAGAAGTCAGCCCTTATTAGAGCTGTTATATTCTCTTTTGTAAATGCTCCTTGTTTTGCTAAATCTAATGCTTTAGTAAGTTGTACTTGATTCGACATTGGCTACTTGTTTTTGTTTACTTGTGAAATTACTCTCTACGTTTATTACTTCTATCTGTTGGTTTTCAGCTATATTGTCAAAACCTGCTTGTGTACCCCTTGAGACACTCGAAGATACGTTATTTATACTTGAAGGACTTTGAACTAATCCACCAACTGCGAAATGTTGTTTTGGTAGTTGCATATTATTCAAAGCTTTCATATAATCAACTCCGTAGTAGTCTGTTGCTTTCTTAGTTTGAACAAACTCTCCATTACTTAATTTAGCATCTATTGAATCACTTGTGCCTGTTCCTGCTCCTTGTACATGACCACCTTCAGCAAACTTCTGAGACTTTATCTTAGCAATATTTAAACCATAAGCAACTCCTAACGCTGCTACATTTAAAGCTCCTGCTATAGGTCCTGCTATAGGTCCTAATTGCATTGCTGTAGATAACGCTGTTATAACACCCTGAGCAAAAGTAATAGTTGCAGTTGCTATAGATACGGCTTGTTGCTTCTTACCTTGCT
>Ga0307984_1000177_pt1 | contig 27033 bp, 24 predicted proteins | sample EllFjometageno78_FD_203169 | JGI IMG/M metagenome (GOLD analysis project Ga0307984, IMG submission 203169) | Marine microbial communities from Ellis Fjord, Antarctic Ocean - #78 | ecosystem: Environmental > Aquatic > Marine > Unclassified | place: Southern Ocean | collected 2014-10-09
GCTACTACAGTATCAGTATTTGAATCAGCTCCTAGTAAGCCTGTGATACTAGAGTTATCACTAGACATGATAGATAACATGTTAATCGTTTCCCCTCCTAAAGAGGATATAGCGCTAACAGAAGAGCGAAGTACACAAGCAGCTAATATACTAGATTTCAATGGTCTAGATGTGGATGCACTAGCCGAAGATTTCTTAGGTGAAGATGAATTGGAGTTTACCGAGCTTGATATAAATTATCTTGACGGAAATTTCCTGGAAGACCTGCTTAATGTGCTAGATGCTCTTGCGATATCAAAACAAGAGGATGCTTTAGCAAGTACAGGCACGGTTAAGATAACAGGGACTGCGTTTGGTCAGGATAAAGACACGCAGATTACTACTTTCATTAATGGTGAAATATTATCATTACAAAGAAGTGTTGGCAATTTTGCGAGAATAGATGTAGACAAGGCAATCGGGTACACGATTATATTTACCCAAGATGGGGTAACTAGGGCCGTCACTGTTAACGGTGGAGGCACTAGTACAATAACTCTAAGTCAAGGTGGCTAATGAAAAAGTACATTCTGCTTATACTACTGGTCTTAAGCACACCAATGATATTCCAAACAACATTAACTGAAGTTCTCAAGCTAAGAACATTTGATATATTGGTTCAAACACCAAAAGCTAGTGGTAACTTTACAGTTATGAGTATTACTGAGGAAGATGTAGAACGAGAGGGTGGTTATCCCTTCCCAAGAGATAGATTAGCACAGATACATCAAAATATAATGCGTAAGGGTGCATTAGGTGTCGGTTGGGTGATCTCGTTTCCACAAAGAGACAGATTTGGTGGTGATATAGAGTTCTCAAAAGAATTGTTGATGAGCCCAAGTGTTATTGCGATGTTTGAGAATGGTAGGGGTGTGTATCCCGCTCCCACCGGGACAGTAGTTAAAGGGAACGACACCGGGGGTATGTTTACTTCTGGTATTAAGTCTAATATAGAAATACTTTCATCAAGTACTCTTGAAGGAGTGGCAATTGCCCCAACTGAGATTGATAACCTAGTTAGACGCATTCCTTTATTACTCAGAACTCCTGATGGATGGGTTGCCTCGTTTGGGACGCAGGTACTAAAATCTATAACTGGAGCGAGAAGCTATATAATAACTACAAATGAAAACGGTATTCAAGAGATAGCAGTGCGGGGTTTGCCTCCTGTTAAGACCGACAGCTTAGGACGCAAATGGATCAGTTGGATTAAGACAAGCGAGACCAGTCTACAAGAAATGGATGTTGCGGGTAAGTATGTTTTTGTAGGGGTAACTGCTAATGGAGTTATGCCACAAATAGCCACACCAGTTGGACTATTGGAGCCCCATTACATTCAAGCAGCTCTTGCGGAGTCCATGTTAGTACAAAATAGCCCTTATATACCTGATTACGCTATTACAGCAGAACTAACAATACTTATAGCCTCTGTGACCCTCACATGGCTCTTATTACACATATTAGGTATAACTTGGGGGCTTATATCCGCAGGAGCCGTCTTGTCGCTGACAAGCTGCCTAGGCGTATATATGGTACAACAAGGTTTACTAATCGACGTAACATGGGCAATGATTAGCCAGTTTATCACCGCAACTATTGCTTTTTATCTTAGATTTAGACAACAGTACAAACTCAGACAACAGATTAAGAAGCAGTTTGAGCATTACCTGGATCCAAGACAAGTCAAACAATTGCAAGACAATCCTGAGTTATTGGTTCTTGGAGGAGAAAAGAGATATGCTACTTTCCTATTCACGGACGTGCGCGGATTTACTAATATGTCTGAAACTCTCCCGCCTGAGCAGGTGGCATACATAATGAACAAAGCATTAACTGCGCAGCAGTATGCTGTTCAAAGTAATGGAGGCATGGTCGATAAGTATATAGGGGATGCAATGATGGCGATATTTAATGCTCCCTTGGACCAAGAAGAGCATGAAGCCAAGGCAGTACAAACCGCTATGGACATAGAGGATAATATGATTGTCCTCAACAAAGAGTTAAAAGAGCAGGGCTTACCAGAGATAGTTATAGGGATAGGTATTAATACTGGAGAAGCTGTGATTGGTAATATGGGCAGCGATTCAAGATTTGATTACACTGCTATTGGAGACGCTGTTAATACGGCTGCACGCTTGGAATCTGCAACTAAAGAGCACGGTGTAGATCTTCTAATAGGGGAGTCGACAATTCAGGCGGTAGAGTCCGCGTCTACGTATATTGGGAGCATAAAAGTTAAAGGTAAGCAGAAGAAATTAAAGGTTTACACTATCTAAATAAAAAAGGTATACTAGAAAAAAATTAAATTCAGCTTAGGACCTAGCATGAGACTATCATTTACAGAACACCCAAAAGAACTTGGTGAGACATATTTTCAACATCTTTTATTTGCCCTAATATTTTGCAGTAAAGTCACGCTTGCACTAGCAGCATGCTTGATACACGCAATACTGCCATTCCTGCTTAAACATACTGGTGGAGATATGATTAATAAGTTATCTGAAACCATAGTACAGAGGAGACCATAAATGCCAAAAGGACCAGGAACATATGGGACCAAAAAAGGTCGCCCACCTAAGAAACCTGCACCCATTAAAAAAGGCACGAAAAAGAGTTATTGAATAAAATAAATTACTAGTTTTTTTATTTTAAGTAGTAAGAGGTTGATTTATCTAAATAAATATGTATGGTTACTCAACTATCAATAACTAGGAGACTGATCTTGCTAGATCCGAAGTTAAGTAAGTATGCCACAAATAGACAGTGGGAAATATTAGAAGCAGTTGAAAAAGAGGGGTCTGGGGTTAAAGCTGCTAAAGCACTAGGGATATCCCCGCCCGCAATTTCTATCACGAGAAAAGCTGTTTTATACAAAGCAGCACAGAATGGGTATAGCCCTAAAGAGGACTTAAATTACCCGGTTCCTCCGGGACAGCGCGTTAAAGGAATTTCCTCCTTAATTAACAAAGAGACTGGTGAAACCACAAGACAGTGGGTCAAAACCGAAGCTGATAAAGAACAACAAGAGATTATATTCCGCGCCGCTATAGAGGCTATGTGCTCGGACCTTCCTAAAGCCAAACTAGTAAAACAACCTGAGAGTACAAACTCTGAGCTATTAGTAGTTCTACCTGTTGGTGACCACCATTTTGGTATGCTTGCCTGGGGAGAGGAAACTCTCGGCAAGGACTATAATATTAAAATAGCAGAGAATCTTTTATGTGGCGCTATGGATTATCTTATAGATGTATCCCCACAAGCGGACGAAGCAGCCATTCTAATCCTAGGAGACTTTCTTCATTATGATGGTATGGTTCCAGTCACTCCAGGCTCAGGGCATATGTTGGATGCAGATACGCGCTTTCAACATGTAGTCCGAACAGCCTTACGGTCCATTAGATTTTTGGTTAATAGCGCCCTCTCAAAATATGGGCATGTCCGCCTTATTCTAGAAGTAGGAAATCATGACCAAAGTATGATGCCTGCCTTCACTGAAATGTTCTATATGCACTATGATGATGAGCCAAGAATAACAGTGGATCGTAGTCCTCATAACTGTCATGCGTTTACGTTTGGTAAAAATCTTATCGCTACTCATCATGGGGACAAGATTAAAACCGATCGGCTTCCTTTAATTATAGCTACCGATTATGCTGAAATGTGGGGAACAACAGAGCACAGAGTGGTCCACACTGGCCACGTACATCATGATCATTTAAAAGAACATCCTGGGTTAATGACCGAATCTCATGGCATTCTAGCACCTAAAGATGCATATGCTAGTAAAGGTGGGTGGCGAGCCAGACAATCTATGAAGTCAATTACCTACCATAAAGAATATGGTGAAGTAGGAAGACAAATGTTTACTCCAAATATGTTGAAATAACTATGAGCGAATTTAAAAAGCATGATGAGGGGAAAGCACAATTAAGCTTTCTCCCACTAGGACCCCTATCTAAAATAGCTGAGGTGCTGGAGTTTGGTGCAAAAAAATATAGTCGGAGTAATTGGCGTAAAGGGTGTAACCATAATAGGTATATGGATGCGGCTTTGCGGCATTTATTGTCCCATAATGAAGGTGAAGACTTAGATCCAGAAAGCGGATTAACACATCTGGCACACGCCGGTTGTTGTATTCTATTTCTTATCGAGCTCCAAAAGACCCATCCAGAACTCGATTATAGAGAAAATAGCCTTGAATAGTTAGGCACATCACTATATGATCCATAATGTAAATATATATAGATCACTTTAGGGAGTTAGTAATGGCTAAATTTGGAAAAAGTTCCGTGCGCAGACTTGATACTTGTGCTCAGCCTTTACAGGCTTTAATGCGTCGTGTTGTAATTCAAAGAGACTGCTCTATCACCTGTGGTGAAAGAGGACAAGAAGATCAAGATGCTGCATTCAATGCTAAGCCTCAGTTATCAAAAGTAAAATACCCGGGCAGCAAACATAACTCTTCTCCTTCTATGGCAGTGGATGTTGTACCTTGGCCTGAAAAATGGGGCAGTACCTCTGCGTTCAAAGAGCTTGCTAAAATAGTGCAAGAAGAGTGGGCGTATATGTCTGATGAAGAAAAAGATGGTTATACCCTACGTTGGGGCGGTGATTGGGATGGTGATGGGGACACAGATGATCAAACATTTGTGGACATGCCTCATTGGGAACTTATAAGAAAATAAACGGGAAACCCTATGTCGAATTTATCAAACTACGCAGAGAAGTTAGTCCTGGACTGGTTAGTAACCACAGGAAGTGTGGTACGCCCTACTGCGTGGTTTCTAGCCCTATTCACAAGCACTACAGATGATGCAGGTGGTGGAACGGAATTATCAGGAAATGGTTATGCGCGAGAAGCTGTTATTTGTGCAGCAGCCGCCACCCCCAGTGGAGGCACACAAAATACAAATGGTATTGTATTTACTGCCGTCGGCGGCTCATGGGGAACTGTGAGCCATATAGCAATTTATGATGCTGTCAGTGGAGGAAACTCTTTATGGCACGGGCCATTGGTCACTCCTCAAGTAATTGTAGATGGTCACTCTTTGGTCTTCACAGATGAAGATTTAGATTTTATTTTAGCATAGAGAGGTAACACATGCCCGGTGAACGCGTAACAGAAGACTCCCAGTTAAGAGTAGGCCAAGCAGGGATAATCCGTGTATCGCAAACATTTAATAGAGGTGTTGCGAATTTAGTTGGAACAGGAACACTTGCCGCGGTCAGCACACAGATCCTGATCATAAAGGATTATCTCTCGCTAGCCTCATTCTCTCTAGATGCCACTACGGTATCTGATAATCTAGTTTATCCAGTGACTCCTGGTGCAGAATCAACTATTGTGATAGAAGCAACAAACAGAAACATAGGTATACCGGCAGCTATCCGGGTATTCTCTGTATAGGAAGTAAGATGAAAAAAGTATGGAAAGAGCCCTTAGATCATAAAGGCAACTCGACTTACAGTATAAACTTTGGTGATGAGATGACAGCACTAGGGCATACGCTGAGTAATGTGGTTTGTACATTAAGTACAGTTGCCACCGCAGCAGGCTTAAGTAAAGCGTCAGAGCAGATCTCCGGCAATATTTACAAAGTGAAATTTAGTATTCCGCTTGTTTCTAAACAAGTGTTTACAGAAAAAGGCAAGCCTCTAGATATGGAGATAGTATACACTTCTTCAGGTGGAGAAGTAGATAGCTTTACTGCTGTAGTGCATATAAAAGATAAATAAACTTTCTTTTTTACTATATATAGGCTATACGATAAACTTCACAGCGAACAAATGAGGTTGCAATGGCTGGCTTACTTACTCAAGAACAATTCGTCCGGGTCCTACCCAAGAAACTACATACACAGATTAGTTCTGAACTTGTAGATCAAATTAATACCACTATATCAGATCCCATATTAATGGAGGCTTATAGGGACAACCTATTAAGCTACACTAATGTGATGACTGATGGTAAGTTTAAGATGCACAGTTATCTTGATGCAGTCAGGTATGTGAGCTGTAAGTTGTTTGGCTCCTCTAATATAGAAGCGTATACAAAAACCTTTCCCGACCGTTATCAAAGATTTATTACTAATAACACTAGTCAAAAAGATATTGCTAGCTATGTAACAGCGTATAATAAGACTAAGCTTGTTAACCTTATTTTTGAACAAACACTTATACCTACTCACATCTTAAATGCCGATTTGTATCAAAGTGCCTTGAATACACAAGCTGAACTTATGCTTTCGGCCTCTAGTGAAAAAGTTCGCACAGATGCTGCTAATAGTTTGCTTACACATTTAAGAATGCCGGACACAAATAAGATTGAGTTAGATATAACTGTTAAAGAGGACTCGGCTATTGCTGATTTACGAGCGTCTACAATGAAATTAGTAGGGGCCCAAAAAGCGGCCATATCCTCTGGTGCAGCTAGTGCCAGACAAATTGCTCACAGCAAACTAGAGATTGCAGAAGAAGTGATTGAAGGGGAGGCTATGGAAATAGTAAGCGGACCACCAGTAACAAAGAAGGAAGAAGAAGACTTTGAGTTATTTGGAGGGTTTAGTAATGCTTAGCCAAAATGATATTGAAGAAGACTTAATCCAAGCCAGAAGTGTTGAGGATTACATCAATACAGTTGTTTATGGGGATGAAGATACATATGTACCCAGTGAATTTGCTCTGGAGTTCATAAACTTTATTAAACTGGTCAATGGAGAAAAAGGAGAGGAAAACCTTACTCCAGTTCTTCATTATAGAATGCTTGATGAGGTTCGAGGACAACGTAAGAACATTGTTAACATGTTGTTCCGTGGCGCTGCTAAGACCACATTATTAGGAGAATATTTGTTCCTCTATCTAGGAGTATATGGATCACTTCCTGGATTTGGGGATGTACCCCTAGCTTTGTACGTGTCAGATAGTATCGAGAACGGTGTAAAGAATATGCGCAAGAATTTAGAGTATCGTTGGGAGAACTCTGAGTTTCTAAAGAAATATATTCCGTATGTTAGATTTACAGATGTGCGGTGGGAATTCAAAAACATCGACAACAATGTATTTGTAGTAAAAGGCTACGGCGCAAAAACCGGTGTGCGTGGATCCAAAGAAATGGGTGTCAGACCTGTGCTAGCAATCCTGGATGATTTGGTTTCAGACGAAGACGCCCGGTCAGCCACTGTTATTTCGTCTATTGAAGATACGGTATATAAGGCTATTGATTACGCCCTCCACCCCACTAAATCTAAAGTAATTTGGTCCGGTACTCCCTTTAACTCCAGAGACCCCCTATACAAAGCAGTAGAATCTGGGGCGTGGTACGTCAATGTGTATCCAGTATGTGAAGCGTTCCCCTGCACGCGAACGGAGTTCGCAGGTGCTTGGGAGGACAGGTTCACATACGATTACGTCAAAGGTAAGTATGACAAGGCGATGAAAGCTGGAAAGATCGACACATTCAACCAAGAACTTATGCTTCGCATCATGTCAGACGAAGATAGATTGGTTCAAGATGGGGATATATCTTGGTACGAACGAAAAGTAGTGCTACAAAATAGAGGTAGATACAACTTCTACATTACTACGGACTTTGCAACTAGTGAGAAAACTTCTGCCGATTATAGTGTGATATCTGTATGGGCCTTCAATAACAATGGTGATTGGTTATGGGTTGACGGTGTGTGCAAAAAACAAGATATGGGTAAGAACGTGGATGATTTATTCCGCCTAGCCCAAGAGTATAAGGTACAAGGAGCAGGTGTAGAAGTCTCCGGACAACAAGGTGGCTTCATTCAATGGATCCAAAATGAAATGTTAACGCGCAACATATACTTCACACTAACGTCCGAAGGTAACAGTAACAAGCCTGGTATTAGGCCCAATACAAATAAGATGGTAAGGTTTAATACAGTAATTCCTATGTTTAAGTTAGGTAAAATGTTCTTTCCATTAGAGCGCAAAGACAGCATCGAAATGGTAGAATGTATGAACGAATTAACCTTAGCAGCCAAGGGAGGCTTTAAGAGTAAGCACGATGATTTCATAGATACAATCTCAATGTTATCAAGTATGGGTGCTTGGCGCCCCTCTCAAGAAGCCGCTATGAGTAAAAAAGAAGGTACTGAATTATGGGGTGCCGACGATGATCACGAAGAAATCAGTGACTTAGACTCTTATCTAGTATAAGTTAGATTTGGTTAACACATTTTTACGAGGATATTACAATGCTACTTTCAGAACTATTTGAACAATTGACGTATGGAGAGCTCTCCAATCTAAAAATTGGAGGCAAATCGTTAGGTGATATAGAAGCCGGCTCCTACCCAGCAATAGTATCACATGTTAATATGGGGCTGACAGCACTTCACAAATTATTTCCACTATCATGTAAGGAAATTGTGGTGCAACAGTATGAAGATATTGGTGTGTATAAGTTACACACAGACTTTGCTGTTAATGGGACAACTGGCTCAGAAGCAACCAAATATCTCATAGACACCGCTGCCTCTCCTTTTGAAAATACTGTTCTAATGATTGATAAAGTAGTAGATGAAAATGCTAATACATTATTCTTAAATGAGTTAACCGAAACTAAATCCTTATTCACTCCATCTTATAATACATTACAAGTACCAAACCCAACAACAAGTGTGTTAGGTGTTACATACAGAGCTAAGCATGCTACCATAGAGGCAGACAATTTAGAGCCAGAAACAGTTGAGTTAGTAATTCCTGAGAGCTTGTTAGAACCGTTGTTATATTACATAGCATCAAGAGCTTTTATGGGAACTCCTGCTATAGACGGTGTAGACCGCAGTGCGCTGTACTTTGGCCGGTATCAAGCAAGCATTGCTCGCTTTAAAGAAGAAGGCTTAATCAATAACGACACATATGAAAACAAAAGATTGGTGGACCACGGATGGGCGTAACATCCAATTTAGGTGATAATACTAATGTTGGTAATGTTGAGTTATTTATAGACACTGCCTACGATAATGTAAAAATAGTCGCCGACAATATAACGAAGCTCTTATTACTAGAGAGCCACTTTTCCGCCATAAACGGGAACTACCTAGGCACGTCTACAAGTGAGCTTACAGTTCGACCTGACACAACAGCATTACAAGATGGGGATGGGTATTTTAATACTACCCTAAATCTCTATTACGTTTATGTAGACGGATCTTGGTTGCATCAAACCATTTTCTACGACCAGGCCGCCTTAACAAGTGCTGTAGGAGCAGGCCCATTCAATGTCTGGGTTGCTTATGCAGAGGATGCAGCAGGAACAGGTATTTCAACAATACCTTCAGCGTCTAAGAAGTACATAGGTATTGCCAACAACAAGACAACTAATATTATTGATACCAGCAATCCTGGTGTATTCTCATGGCATTCCTTTGAGGGACCTACTGGAACAACCGGAACAGATGGCGTAGTTGGCACGAGTGCATATGTACATATAGCATATGCCGGTTCCGCTAATGGTGCTGTCAGTTTTAATTTCACCAGCGGAGATTATTTAGGTCTATACACAGATTCTACTGCTGCTGATTCTAATGACTATGCTGATTACAATTGGACTAGGATAAGCACTCCGGGGACTGCAGGTACCGATGGATTACCTGGCCTTATTGATATTGAGCTTCCTCTGACGCCTGTAAATGTAGTGGCTACTAAAACCGCAGCAGCAGTTAAAATAACTTGGGGAAACCCAGACTATTCAGGTCATTGGTTTACTAAGGTATATAAAAAAGAATGGACTACATACCCTTCTTATCCTGCTTTTTCAGAAAGCTTTTTAGTTAATACAGTCCAAGGAGACTACATAGATTTAGATGTGGACTCTGATACCCGGTATTTATATTGGCTGAGGCACGTAAATCTAAATTCTGTAGCAAGTGGTTTATATGGTAGTCTAGAGGTTACCACATTACTAAGTTATGCAGAGAACGTAGATTGGCTCACAGATGATAATTTGGATCCAAGTCTACAAACTAGAATAAATCTAATTGATTCCCATTTGGTTAACCCCTCTGATGGGGGTTTGCGCAGTGCTTTTACAGCTTTAGATACTTCAGTCAGCGGTTTAACTACTTCTGTTGGTACAGTTACAACAGCAGGAAATACTGCCACAAGCAATATCACAAGTTTATCTGGGGCACTAACAGCATTAACAACAGTTGTTGGTGATACAAATGCAGGGCTATACTATGAAACAGGCCTTAATACTACATCTGGTGCCGCAAACACAGCTGCAGTTGCTACTAACTTAACAAGTATTGGTGGCTTACATGCCCAGTATACTGTTAAGATCAACAACAACGGGCACCTGTCAGGTTTTGGATTAGCCAGCACCACAAGTCCATATGATGGGGCTGTTCATAGTGAGTTTGCTGTCCTAGCAGATAAGTTTCTTATTGCCACACCAGGCAACACAACAAGTGTACCTTTCTTAGTAAGCGGTGGTACTGTGTTTATGAATTCGGCATATATTGAAGATGCCGCCATTACAAATGCTAAAATTGGTAATACCATTCAATCTGCCTCATGGAACTCAAGCACTAAGGCAGGATGGCAATTAGACAAAGCTGGGAATATTTCTGGTAAAAGCATCACAATGTATGATGCAAGTGGTAATGTATTATTATCCTCCGCATCAGGTGTTGCAGCAGATATTCTTAATGGCAGCCAGTTGTGGACAGAAATCAATGGAAGCACAAAGCCGGCAGATAACGCCACCGTCGGAGCTACTTGGGGATCAAATTTATCTGGGCAGCCATCAGATACTATCCTATTAAATGCCAATACAACATGGGCAAACGTAGCAGGAACCACTAATGCCCCGGCAAATAATGCAACAAACACAACTAATACAAACCAATTAACTGACGGCGCTGGGCTGGGCTCTTCTGCAGCATGGGCTAATGTCACAGGTATATCTAATTGGGCGTCTTTATCCCAGATTACAGTATCTAACGCTTCTACCTATATTGCTAGTGCAGCAATTGTAGATGCCCAGGTTGGAAACTTAAGCGCGGTAAAGATCACAACAGGATCCCTTTCTGCAGCACGTATAGCCGCTAATACAATTGTTGGAAATCACATAGCAGCAGGCACAATTGTTGCTGATAAAATGGCAGCTAACTCTATAACTGCAGCCAACGGCGCAATTGCTAATTTGGCGGTGGGTACTTTGAAAATAGCAAACTTTGCTGTGTCCAAACAATGGAGTGCTACTCAAGGAGTAGTTAATAGGACTCCTACTAGTGGCTCACTACAAAATATTATTGGTGTAGGCACCGGAACGACAGGAGAAGGAACAATTACACTTACTGCAGGTGTGGGCATGGAGTTCTACACATATGAATATGATGACTACTATGTGACGGCTTACCTCTATGCAAACAATGGGGCAACCCTCCTAAAGACCGCTAAGGTTTTCTCCTGGAACCGTCAGGATATTCATGATAGTAACTATGGATACTTGGTCTCCTCAGTCTTTTTGGAGCATCATATGACAAGTGCTGTATATGCTGCTTCGGCCCAATTTAGACTATATTTGAAGATCACTCAAGTAACCAGTAACTCTCATGGACAGGCATCACAGCCGTCCACTTTTAAAACTAATTGGGCATCTATTAAAGTGCTAGAACAGAAAGTGTAAGTAAATGGAATGTTTCACATATGATCTAGTTACAGGAGAAATATTAACCAACTACGACATACCCGAAGATTCTGTCCTAGGGCAACAAACAGATACAGTGGGTGTGATTGTAGGTAATAGTGATAATGTGGTTGAATATGTAAATGTGAACACTACAGAAATAGCAACTAGAGAAGAGTTCATATTAGTTGCCACCAGCACAGACGTGCTTGTAGGAGCAACCACAACAATAGCCTTGCCGGATCCCTGCTACATAAAAAAGGATTACGGAGATGTTATTGAAGTTACAGGGGGCACATATACATTCTCCTCTTATATTCTAGGAGTACACACAATATCATTAGTGGGTCGCTATTTTGGAGTACCTTTACACATATCAGTTAGTTCTGTGGCTATTGACAGTGATAGGACAAACACTTTAATTAATGCTGCACATGTTATAGCCCTGGCGTCTGGGTTTACTTATGATGAAAATATTTATGACAGTGATGCTGACTCAATTCAAATGATTACAGCAACTGCTACCATAGCAGCATTGCCTGCAGATTTTACGTGGAAAACAAAAGATAATGTGTTCGTGGCCATGAGTACTAGTGAGTTTGCAGATTTAAACGCAGCACTATTTACTCATATCACAACAAACTTTAATAAAAAGACAGCACATAAAGTTGCTTTAGCCGCTTTAACAACACTACCAGAGATAAAGGCATACGGTGTTAGCACCACAGCCTCATTCTAATAGGAGAGTACTATGCCAGGCCTAGGTTTAGCAGCAGGAGTTACATTGGTTCTAACTACGTTATTAGGGCTAGCTGTATATGAAGTGAGATCACAAGACAAAGAGCTAGCTGTACTAGAGATGCAGCAAGCTTTACAAACTCAAGCAATTGAGCACGCTAAGGTACTAAATACAGCGGTTGTGTCTGCACAAACAGAGGCACAAACTAAAGAGACAGCGTTAGTAACACAATTAAATTTAGCTGAAGCAGAACTATTAAGGAGATCCAGAGATGCAGAAAATCAAGCAAGTGACAAACCGATTGGTTTTGGTGATGAGTTTATTGGGGATATTATCAGGCTTGACTGCTTGTGGGCGCTTGGGAGAGCAGAGAGTGATCCTACAGCAAGAGCCGCCTGTCTTCGTGAAACCGAGTTGGCCAGTGCCTCCAGCGCGATCATTCCCGTTACCGTCATTACCCCAGAATTTAGACAAGTCTGGGTTGAAGCCTGTGACGACTGGACCGAAATTGGAAGAAACGAATACGAACTAGAAGACTGGACAGATGAGTATGGGAATTTTGATGATGCGATGTGTCAACAGACAGTAGTTGCATTTACACCAGAATTCTCCTATTATTTTAGAAACTTTCTCAATAACGCTGAAGCGTATACTGCAAGGCTTACAAACTTTGCTGAAGATAACAGAAGATTATTAGATGTTATTACAACACAAAGAGCTAGTACTACAACTAGTAATGAATAAGAACTTGAATTCTATTGCAAGTAAGTGTAAGTTTTGCGTAGATTAAATTAGGAATATAAAGATGGTTACAGAAGAATTAGCAGAAGATGTAAACTTCGATGATCCAGATCTAGAGTCTGAGACTGAAGAAGAGGCTTCTCTAACTGAGTGGAAGAACGAGCCAACTGTAGCAAATTTGAAACAAGATTTGACAGATGCTAAGCCCGATACAGATGCTCATATAGCTAGAGTTGATGGTTGGTTAGAAAACTTAAACATCACCGGGAAAGCGAAATTAGCAGCGTCTAAAGGACGCTCTACTATTGTGCCTAAACTTATTAGGAAACAAGCTGAGTGGCGTTATGCATCTCTGTCAGAGCCCTTCCTAAGTACGTCAGATCTATTTGATGTGGATCCTGTTACTTCAGAAGACAAGGCCTCTGCCTACCAGAATGCTCTAGTTCTCAATAACCAATTTAATACGAAGATAAAAAAGATCAAGTTCATTGATGAGTATATTCGCACAGCTGTGGATGAGGGAACTGTTATTGTTAGAGTTGGCTGGGATTTTCAGGAAACGGTCACAGAAGTAGAACATAATGTGTATGAATACCGCCCAGTTGCTAATGAGCAAGAGATGCAACAACTACAGCAAGCTATGCAAATTATGGCGGAGGATCCAGGGCAATTTGCTATTTTCCCTGAAGATGTTAGAGAATCTGCAGAACAAAGCACCTCACAACAACAACCTATTATAGCTACTGTTACTGGAACAGAGCTTGTAGAAGAAACACAAACTACATATAACTGTCCCACCCTAGAAGTGTGTAACTTCAGAAATATTACAATTGACCCATCCTGCCAAGGTGATTTAGAGGTTGCTAACTTCTTATCTTACAGTTTCGAGAGTAGCTTATCTGATCTGAAAAAAGATGGGAAATATACTAACTTAGGTAAAGTAAAGGTACAAGGAGCCAGCATATTAGGAGAGCCGGACCATGACAGCCCGGATGAGTCTAACTTTAACTTCTCCGACAAAGCCAGAAAGAAGTTTGTAGTATATGAATACTGGGGATTCTGGGATATTAATAATGATGGTGTCCTAGTGCCTATCGTAGCTGCTTGGGTTGGCAATGAAATGATTCGTTTAGAAGAGAATCCTTTCCCTGATCAAAAAATACCTTTTGTAACTGCGCAATACCTGCCAGTACGCCGCTCTATATTTGGTGAGCCAGATGGCGAACTTTTAGAAGACAACCAAAAAGTTGTTGGTGCTGTAACGCGTGGTATGATTGATATCATGGGTCGTAGTGCTAATGGCCAAACAGGTATTCGTAAAGACGCCCTAGATGTAAGCAACAGACGTAAATTTGATGCGGGCAAAGACTATGAGTATAACGGCGGGATAGACCCACGTATTGGTTTCTATATGCACACATACCCTGAGATTCCTCAGTCTGCACAATATATGTTAGGTGTGCAGAATGCAGAAGCCGAGTCTCTAACAGGTGTAAAAGCCTTTAGTGGCCCCAAAGGTATATCAGGAGCTGCTCTAGGAGATAATGTAGGCGGTATTAAGTCTGCAATGGACGCCGCTGCTAAGCGGGAGCTTGGTATATTGCGACGTTTGGCTCAAGGTATTAATGAGATTGGTCGTAAGATTATCAGTATGAATGCTGAATTCTTAGAAGAAGAAGAAGTTATACGCACAACAGCGAACGAGTTTGTTCCTGTGCGCAGAGATGATCTAGAAGGTAAACATGATCTTAGACTTTCTATATCCACTCCAGAAGCTGATGAAGCCAAAGCTAAAGAATTGGCATTTATGTTACAGACTACTGGGCAGACTATGGGGCCCGCTTTCTCGCAGATCATTCTTTCTGATATAGCTAAACTGCGTAAGATGCCTGACTTAGCAAAAAGAATTGAAAACTTTGCTCCTGAACCAGACCCTCTTGCAGAGGAAAGAGCTCAGTTGGAAATAGAATTATTGAAAGCGCAAATTGCCAATGAGCATTCTAAAGCCCAAGAAAATACAACAGACGCTGAATTGAATATGGCTAAAGTAGCTAATCTGGGCAGTGATACAGACAATAAAGACTTAGACTTTATTGAACAAGAATCCGGCACAAAGCAAGAGAGAGACTTGCAAAAACTTGACCGAGGCGCCGAGCATAACGCTAAAAAGTCTGTTCTCGATCAAGGACTAAAACAAATGGGAGAGGCAGCTAACGCTGCAAATACTAACGCAAACTCCCGCTAACTTAAATATCTCATCTCCGCATAATGCAGAGAGAGGACACATGGAAGACCCATACTATGAGTAACTCACAAATCGAGCAAATCGAGATCAGCATTGCTGACGCTAAAAAAATGATTGCAAGAGCAGACGCACTGCAACGACTCCAAAAAAATAAAGACTTCAAGAATGTAATTGACGAAGGCTACCTCAAAGACGAGGCGGTTCGGTTAGTACATCTGAAAGCACACCCTAATGTTACCCCAGAAATGATGGTAACAATCGACCGGGATATTAATAGTGTTGGTTCATTAAGACAGCACTTTGCTGTTATTATGATGTTAGCTGATCGTGCTGAACAAGACATCCAAGCTAATCACGAAGCCCGTGAAGAAGTGTTGGCTGAAGATCTAGAAGGGATTCATTAATGTCCTTAGAAAATGAAGCTTCTGAAGAAGAAGCCCCTAATACAAACCCTTTAACTATGTCTGATGATGAGTTAATGGCAATGCCTTTACCGGATTTTGAAGATGCTCCAGAAGAGGTTGAAGATCCAGAAGATGTAGAGGCTACTGAAGATGCTGATACAGACGAAGAGGAGGAAGAAGAAGTTCCTGAAGACCTTGAACAAACTATCGTTGAAGAGTCTGATGAGGATGTTGTTGAAGACCTTGATGCTCCTGATGCAGATGAGAAAGAAGAAGAAGAAGAACCTACTTCTTCAAACAAAGATACAAAAGACAAAACATTCGATGATAAAAAAGTTGAAGAAGTTATTGACTACAAGGCTAAGTATGAAGAGATACTAGCCCCGTTCAAGGCCAATAATAAGGAAATTCAAGTTAGTAGTATTGAAGATGTACGCCAACTTATGCAGATGGGTGCCAACTATAATAAGAAGATGAGTGGACTTAAACCACATCTAAAGATTATACGGCAGCTAGAAAACAATGGCTTGTTAGATGAAACTAAGCTAAACTACCTAATAGACCTGGACAAAAAAGACCCAGGGGCTATAACTAAACTAATCAAGGATAGTGGTATAGACCCACTCAATGTTGATACTGAAGCGGAAAGTGACTACCAACCGAAAGCTTACAATGTTAATGACAAGGAAGTAGAACTAAGCGAAATACTAGATGATCTTAAAGACACTAGTTCTTACGCAGGGACTATAGACGTTATTAGTAATAAGTGGGACGAGTCAAGTAAACGCGTAATCTTGGATGAGCCAGTCATCATCCGAACTATCAATGATCATATGGCCTCTGGTATATATGATGAAATAGCTTCGGTGTTAGAGCGAGAGAAAATGCTCGGCCATCTAAATGGACTATCAGATCTAGAAGCATATAAGCAGATAGGTGACCGGATGCACGACAATGGTGAATTTAAATCTCAGCAAATTGCAGCGGCAGCCCCTACCCAAGCTAAGCCTGTTTCCAAGATAGATAGTGCAAAAACTAAGAAACGTAAGTTAGCGGCTAGTGGCTCTAGAAGCGCACCCGGTAAGAAGAAGGCATCAGACTTTGATCCTTTGGCTTTATCAGATGCAGAATTCGAAAAGCTAGATAGTTCTAACTTTATTTGAACGCCTACTTATTAAAAGGATAATATCATGGCACGTATCTATAATGACCCCGCTGGCGGCTCAGCCTCCACCGTGGGTACACAATTCCGTACCGACTACTACAAGAAAAAAGCTCTTGTAGAAGCTAAAAAAGAAATGTACTTCGGCCAGATGGCTGATACTACTAACATGCCTAAAAACATGGGTAAGACTATTAAGTGCTACCACTATCTACCTCTACTCGATGACGCAAACGTCAACGATCAGGGTCTAGATGCTGCTGGCGCTACAACAAACCAAGACTGTACAGTCGTAGTTACTATGGCTGATGGCTCTATTCCAGACATCAATCTAGCTCGCTCAGTAGGCAACTCTGCTCACTTTGTGGGTTTAGGTGCTGATGCTGCAGCTGCTAAAGCTGACGCTATCGTTCATGTAAACGCATGGATGGAACAACTTGTTGTTGCTGGAGGTCTAGCTGTGTCACTTGTTGGATCTTCTGCAGCTCTTAAGTTTGCTGACGGTGTTAATAGCACTGATGGTCTGGCGTATGTTAAGGGCTATCGTTTTAAGACTAGTGCAGGCACAACTATTGAGGCCACTGCTACTCTTACTTCGCACGCTGCTTACGGTAACCTATATGGTTCATCTCGTGACGTTGGTACGATTACTGCGAAACTTCCTGCTCTTTCTGAGTCAGGCGGACGTGTTAACCGTGTTGGCTTTAAGAGACGTGAGATTGAAGGAACTATTTCTAAGTTTGGTTTCTTCGATGAGTATACCCAAGAATCACTTGACTTTGATACCGATGCTGAACTTGAGCAACATATCAATCGTGAAATGATTATGGGCGCTAACGAGATCACTGAAGATGCTCTTCAAATTGATCTTCTTAACGGTGCTGGTATCGTTCGTTTTGGTGGCTCTGCTACTCAAACAAGCGAAATCACTGGTGTTGCTGCTACTAAATCTACAGTATCATACAACGACCTGATTAAACTTTCTATCGACCTAGACAACAACCGTTGTCCTAAAAATACGAAGATCATTAATGGTACTCGTATGGTTGACACTAGAGTAGTTAACGCAGCTCGTTATATGTATGTAGGTTCTGAGCTTACACCAATGCTTAAAGCAATGGCTGATGGCTTCTCTAACCAAGCATTTATCTCTGCTGAGAAGTATGCAACAGGTGGAGATCTAGCAGCAGGTGAGATCGGTGCTATTGATCAGTTCCGTGTTATCGTTGTTCCAGAAATGATGCGTTGGGAAGGTGCCGGCGCTGCTGAAGGTACTAACTCTGGTTATCGTGCTACTGGTGGTAACTATGATGTGTATCCAATGCTTGTTGTTGGTTCTGAGTCTTTCACAACTATTGGTTTCCAAACTGATGGTAAATCTGTGAAGTTCAAAATCAAGCATGCTAAGCCTGGTTCTACTGAATCATATGCTAGTGATCCTTATGGTGAAACTGGCTTTATGAGCATCAAATGGTATTACGGTTCAATGATCACTCGTCCAGAGCGTATTGCTCTGATCAAGACGGTTGCTGAATGGTAATCTCTAACTAACTAGGTGGTCCTCTCTCATGGTGGGAGGGGACCATTACTACTTTTGTAATTCTAAAAGAGAAGTATATAATATGACAAATACAGTACAAGACGCAGACCAAGCTGTAGCTGCAAGTGAACTAGATGTTTTAAAAGTTCGCGCAGCTACTCTAGGAATTAAACACCACCCTTCAATTGGTTTAGATAAATTAAGAGAAAAGGTTACCGCTGCTTTGACGGACACCCCACCTCCTATCGAAGCTGTACCAGAAATAGCTCTTACGCCCGCTGAAACACAAAGACAAGCCAACTCTCGTTTAAGACGAGAAGCTGGTCAACTGGTTCGAGTCCGTGTTTCATGTATGAATCCTATGAAACGTGAGTGGGACGGAGAAGTCTTTACAGCAAGTAATAGTGTTGTAGGCAGCTATAAGAAATTTGTTCCCTTCGATAATGACGCCGGTTGGCATGTGCCACAGATCGTCCTTAATATGATGAAGGAACGTATGTGCCAAATCTTTGTGCCTAAAAAAGGTGACAAAGGTAGAGGTAAAGAAGGTAAGCTCATTAGAGAGTTTGCCATTGAGATCATGGCACCCCTAACAGGGCAAGAGATAACAGATTTGGCCGCGCAACAAGCGCTTGGTCACACAATTGACGTTTAAACAAGGATAATCACTATGGCTGATCTACTAAATGCTGACTTAACAGACGAAGATATCGCTACTGGGACAGGGCTGTTTGACACCCTTATGAGGAGCATGAGTCTTCGTTTACAAGAAGAGTTGGAGAATGGCCGGATTCAGTCTAGCGACTATGCTAAAATATATCTAGGGGCAATGGAATCTGCATTATCGCAGTCCATTGCCTACTTGATACAGAAACAAACTGTAAACGAGCAAGCGTCCTTGATTACAGCACAGACCGCTAGCGAAGTTTTGCAAGCTTCCTTAATAACAGCACAAACTAATAAGGTTAATTCAGAGAAGACTCTGACTGATCAACAGTACGCTATTGCCGTTATAGCTGCAGCTAATGCTACAAAAGAGGGATTACAGCTTACTGCTCAAACCGCACTAGTAGACGCTGAGAAATTCAAACTGGTTAACTCAGATACTGCGCTAATTACAGCACAGACATCTAAACTAGGTAAAGACGAAGATAAACTTACCGCCGATATAGCTCTTGTTAATCAACAAAAAGCAAATGTATTAGCAGCTGTTACTAATATACCTAAAGCAGGTGAAAAGATTGACGCCGAAGTAGCTGTACTAAGTCAAAAAGGTTACACTGAACAGGCGCAGACAAAAGATACTGTAGGACCTGCAGGATCTACATATACTGTTGGTGGCCTTGTGAAGAAACAGAAAGATCTATACAATGCACAAGGGGTTGGGTTCACTAGAGATGCTGAACAAAAAGCAGCTAAGATTGTAGTAGATGCTTGGAGTGTGAGAGCATCCGTAGACCCGGACACTATGACTGAACCTGCTGGTATCGCTGACACAGATGTAACGGCAATCATGGCCCAAGTTAAAACAGGAATTAATGTGTAAGGACAGACTATGGGTGAAAGAGTTGGCGTCAATGTAGCAGTTACCAAGCTGATAACGGGGGCCCCAGACCTTCTCAAGCAAACTTTAGCTGGGGCACTACTTACAGATGATTCCATTCCTTCTGCTATAGTAGAAGGAGCCGCACACGGGTTTAATGGCAAATGCATAGATTTCTATAATTATGGTAAGAATTACTTTACCGAGGGGCTCCCTGGGAATGCTACCTTTGTAAGTACTGTGCCCGCGAAAGCAAATAGGGCAGCAGTCATTACTGTACTAGAAGGATTAGTTGGGGAGGCTGTACGTATTGATGAATTAACTGTACGAACAGTGAACCTGCAGCTAATTGCTAAAGAGTGGCTACAAAATACAGCAGCACAAAACTGGGAACCTATTCTACAGGTATTAATACAAGGAGGGCTGTCCTACAGAGTGTATGCTGCCACCTTTATAAACGGGGTACTGGTTATACGTCTTAGACGGGACCAAGCATTTTCCTCTCCCATTACGATAACCACAAATATTACAACTATTCCTACCAATGAGGTATATTATCATGTGGTTTATCACTTGGTTTCTGATCCTTATTACGCTCGCACATATTGGAATTATAAATACTCTCTAGGTACATATTCAACTCTCACCGTAGGTAATGGAGTGATATCTGGAACTACCTTTATGCCAATAGCTCCTATAAGGCGCAATAGTGTCAATGTTGTAGATGACAAAACTTATAATACACAACAAAAAGATTCTGTAAGGAAGCTACTTAGAAAAATTGGAATGGATCTAGAACAACTTACCAAAGACCTAGTAGACCCTAATGATACGGACAGTCTTGAAAATGTGGATGAAGTATTCGTTATGTTTGGTATGGATTTTGATGCAGTAACACCTGTGTCATTAGCCTACTTGAATGCATCTTTCAGAGCATTCCATTACGGCCAAGCAGTAACCCAAACAACTTGGGTCAACTGGTGGAATGCCGGCAAGATAGGAACTCGGCCAAAGAATGCGATTTATATTAGTGATTCCAGTGTATCATTACAGCTAGAGTGGAATTTCACAACTATTGCTATGAAGACGGGAATAGCCAGCTCAGGGGCAACTGCTCCTAATCCTTTTACAGTGATACCTGCATATGGGAATGTCTTACACGCACCAAGCAGCACAGATAGTATTACAAAGGTAGTTGTAATAGACACAGTTAATACTCCTATGGAGTATAACGATGAGCGCGGACAAAATGAAACTAAGTTACCCGGTAATGATGACGATGATGTTTACAACACACACAGTATTATTTACCGCAGGCAGGTTACAAGCATAGCCGACGGCGATGCCACAAACACATATGAAGAAATACTAATTCATGGCCTGATAGCAACATACGATGTATATCGTGGGTCAGCTAAGGGCAGAGGAGAATTTGTCAGAGATGTAACTAGTATGTCGGATGGTGGATTCACGCTCCCAGTTAGTATTGATATAGTAAACTCATTTGCTGGTTATGATGAAACACGCGTATATTATGAATCCCTACAAGTTATGGTGTATGCGCGACAAATTCAACATGTTGCTTGGTATCAAACAGGCATATTTGCGGCCATTATTACTGTGGTGGTGATGGCTGTGGCCCTTTGGTTCCAACAGCCTTGGGCAGGCTTAGCACTGGTAGCAGCTATTCAGGCTACAGTTATCTATATATTAACCGCAATCATAATATCTTGGGCTCTGACTAAAGCTTTCACTATTATTGCCAAAGAAATAGGTGGGGACCTAGCTTTAGTTCTAGCTTTCATAGTAGCAGTATACGCCTTGACTAAGGGAGACACTTCTATATTTGGGAAGCTAGTCACTGCTCAAGACTTCCTAATGATCTCTGCTGCCATATCTTCAGGAGCATCTGCTGCAATACAAGATGATATAAAACAGCTAATGATTGAGAGACGTGAACTTGAAGCGGACTTTGAAGAAAAGACCGAAGAACTAGAGGCATTAGAGCTCGCAGAATTTGGGGGAGGACTTCAGTTCGAGCTATATGATATTTTGGCTCCTGAACCTAAATTTGAATTTGATATGAATGTGTCCCAGTGGCACGCACAAAAACTTATTGGTAATCCAGGCACACATGTGCTAGATTTGCCTAGAACATATGTTGACATTGCACTACTTATACCAGAAACTGTTAAAAGAGATGTCAACATAGGCACAACAATAGCATAAAGGAATAAAATTATGAAGATAGATGTTACAGAAGGACTTTATAAGCCCTTTGAGGCGCAAACTTTTTCACAAGCAGGTCCCAGCACAGTTGGAGTTGGTAAAGATCCTAGTAGTTGGGGCGATTTTGGTAATTGGGCTGCAGGAGCACAAGCATTTGCGTCCGGGCTACAGGGGGTTGCCGGCCTTAAAATGGTTGGGCAAGCTAAGGAACAAAATAGGCTTACTGGCCTCTTTGGAACAAAAAACTTTAACCAACAAGCTAATGCTTTTAATGAGAGACTTGAGACTAGAGGCAGATCCAGACTAAACCGTTCATCATTTGATTCTGGTGGGCAGACCTTAGCAGAGGTGATGGCTAAATATGGGGCGAAAAAAATGGACATAAGCCCATTTGAAAAGAATAGCGCCCCTAATACTCAGTCAGAGCCTAGGCCCGCTTTGGAGAGAATAAATCAATCCCCTACTCGTAATATTCCTGCAGCACGACCAACTTATTCATAAGGAGAACTAATATGGCGGCCTTAACTTGGAAAAATGTAGCTGGTCCTGATTTCACGGCAGGTAATGCTTTAATGAAAACCGGAGTAGCTTTAGCTAGCACAGGAGCAGAGGGTCTTGTCACTGGTGTGGAGGGCTTGGCTACTAGGCAAGATGAGAATGAACTTGCAAATGTTGACCAACAGCTAGCAGGGGCAACCATAGAGGAAGCTGTTGCTATGCGCTCAGCGGGCTATAACGGCCCCGGTGATAGAAATGCAATTATGGCTCGTCTTAATGCAGGTGTAGGAGAAGTTACATCTAGAGTGCAAGGAAATGAAGATCGCTTTAATGCTCCTCTACTTCAACAGAAAGCTTTATTGCAGTCTCAAGGGGACGTTGCAGGAATGCAAGCCATTGATGCGCAGTTAAGAGGCAATCGGAACGCAAGCGAATTTACAGCAACCGATACTGTTGCTGACAGCACAAATATATCCTCTATATCTAATATCTTTGCAGGTCCTGGCACAGATGCTGAGAGACAAATTGCAGCTGAGGAAGCTGCCGTAGGTATGAACCTAACAGAGGAACAAATGTTAGCCGCCAGGAATACTGGCTACAGCCAACAAAAGACAGACCGTGACAGGGTTAAGTCCGAAGAGGAATTCCGTAATGAATCCTTCATTCAAGATTTTGAAGCTGGCATGCTTAATAATAATCGGGACGCTACAGTAGAGGCACTGAAAAATATAACAGGTTCTCAGAAAGCAGCGTACGCACAAAGACTAGACACAAGAGATGATGAATTAAGATCAACAGAGTCTGAAGACAACTTCACTAAATACCATGAAGACAATGAGGGAACAGCTGGGTATCAAGACATTGAAACTGTGAAAAGAAAAAAAGCCATCATCGCACGTATGATTGAAGATGGTGATACGGCAGCTCAGGCCCAACTAAATTATGAGGGTGGACGAGCTAAGTATGATGCTAAGTTTGAACTAGACGCCACTGCTCAAGGCATTGTGGATGATCAGATGGTCACTCAAACAGCAGAGTATGATGAACTTACTGCTCATTTGGCATCTGATTTAAGCATACTTACTCAATATAAGGACGACCCAAAAAGTGTTTCAGAAAAGCTTAGTGATGAAACCGCAGTGCTTGAAAGCATTGGTAAGTTGTCGACTGACGATGATACACAGATTAAAACAATGGCTAAAGACTGGATGTCAGCAGGTATAGAGGTTCCTGACGACTCTGGTAATTTTATCCCAGTCAGCGCCATACAGATGAGGTTTGCTGTAGCAGCAGCCGCAACTAAAGATGATAATTTCTTATACGTCTTAGGTAACCGCGAAGTTAGGCCTGATGCCTTAAAGTCTGCGTTATTGGATGTAATTGACCAGAACGATAACCGAGCTTATGTAGACTTTCTACAGAGGGGCTACGACAAACGAGTACGTGAAAAAAAGTCTATTTTGGGGTACGAAAAAAAAGAGTTAGAGAGACAATCTCTTGTTAATTCTGGTAAAAGCACCCGCAGAAATGTAGCCACAACAAGTAAGAATTCTAAGTATTCTTCAGCGGGACAAGCAAGAACAGCAGCTGCAACTAAAAAGGCAGAAGCGAACCGACTAAAGCTTATAGAAGAGTCTAAAAAGAAGAAGAAGAACCCTCCTACGAATACCGTAGGCTCCAAAAAGTTATTAGCGGATGCTGGGCTTGCCGCTGTAACGGCACAAGACTTCTACAAATTGAATAACAGCCCGTTACAGCCTAAGCAGATTTCAAATATACCTAATCTAGTATCTGACGGTATGAAAAAGATACAGCAAAAAAGTGGTGGTTTATTTACTGCCGGACAGAGAAAGGAAATGAAAGCAAACTTAACCGATCTGTTAAACCAGCAACTTGCTGTTGCTAACAAAGACAAGATTGCTAAAAACAAAGCAGCTTCGGTAAACGCTCAACGTCTTATTAATTCATATCGTCAACCTTAATTACACCAATAAATATTAGGAAATAAAATGGCGAACGAAGCCAAAATGCAAACAGTTGCTTCTGCGGGGAAGCATAAAACATCTTCTCTTTCGGATCTTTTCGATACTAAGACACAAAACATAGGTTCTGTTACGCAGGCTAAACAGAGTAAGATTTCAGGACCCCCTAATATTGGTGGAGCTAGTTTAGGTATGAGAGCCGAGCTCCTATTCTCGGAATCAAGTAATAACTACAGCGCAGTAAACCAACAAGGCTATACAGGCGGATTCCAATTCGGCGCTATGGCTTTGGAAACTCTTGGGTACCTCGTACCAGGAGCATCTAAATTAGGTAATAGCGCCTTACTAGACCCAGCTAACTGGACTGGTAAAAACGGCATGGCTAATGTCGATATGTTTAAAAATAACCCAGGCGAACAAGATCTCGCTTTCCAAGCAAATACACAAAGCAATTTTAAGCAGCTAAAGAACCTAGGTGTACTTACTGATGATAGTACACAAAAAGACGTAGATGGTTACTTAGCAGCTGCACATTTATTGGGGGCTACTGGAGCTGCCAATAATATTAATAATGCAGATGCAAATGGAACAACAGGGCAGGATTACTTTAATAAAGCAAAAGATTACTATCCTGGAATAGACGACCCAGAAAATGATCCTGCAAATCAACCTGCTGAAGCCCCGGCTTCTTTGCCGGTAGAGGAATCCCTTGCAGATCGTTATAGAGATGCATCGGTTACAGAGACTCTTGATGCATTAATAGCTGAGCAAGCAAATAGTAATCCTCGTGACGAGTTGATAGCCAAACTAAAGGCTGCTGATTCCGGTCCTAGAAGTGACGAGTTTGAAGCAGAGGTGGCCAGTATAAAAGGTGTGGCGGGTGTTGGAACTGACTCTGAGATTACCGAACAAACGGCTAAACAAGTAGAAGATTTGGCTGCTATGCAAGCTAGAGAGAAATACATAGCTGATCGCAATGTGGGCGAGTTTGCACAAGATACTGCTTCCTCTCTTATTACAGGTATTATAGACATAGCAGGAACTGCTTATGGCTTAGCAAACTTTGGTACAGGAGGCGGATTAGACGCTGCTGTAGCTAGTATGAATAAAGAAGGTAAAGTTGGGTCACAGTATCTAGAAGATGCTAAGGCTGCTGTACGAGACACAATGGACTCTTCAACACTGACTGCGATGGAAGCACGTCAACAAGCACGATCTACATATAGACAAGCACAGAATGCAGAGAAATATGACAACGAATGGGCTAAATTTGGGGCGAATTTCTTAGACGCAGCAGGTGAGTACGCAACTTCTCCTGGATTATCTGCAGATGCTGTATTTGACTCCCTACCGCAAATGTTTGTTCCTGGTGTTATTGCGTCTAAAATTGTTGGTGGTGTTGTTAAACAGGGTGCAATAGCTATAGCTAAGAAAAATCTCGCTAAGCGCACTACTCCAGGGGCGTCTCAAGTGTCTCGAGCATATGCTAAAGACCGTGGTGAATTTATCCCTAAAAAACAGATAAAGACATATATGGCTTCCGACGCAGGCAAAAAGGCAATATCAGATATACAGACACGTACTGGTCTATCATACATAGCTGCATCTGAAGGTGTTAGTAATGGTTTACAAATACAAGCAGAGATACTAAACGCTTCTTTTAATGATCTAAAAGAAAGCTCACCTAAGTTTAGGAAGCTTCTGTTGCAGGGTGAGAGCCCTGAGAAGGCTCGCAAATCATTAGCTAATGAAGCGGCCTTAATAACAGGAGGTATATCAGCACTATTTGGTTTAGGCGCCGCTAAAATATCTGGAGCAGGTAAACTAGAAGGAGCTATGTTTAAAGTAGACAGTAAGGTAGGTAAAGGCATTCTTAGTAAAATGGTTTCATCTAAACTATCTAAAGGCGTAGTTGCAAGTAAAGTAGTACGAGGAACTGTTTCCGAAGGAGTTGAAGAAACTCTACAAGGAGGTAGCGGAGAATTTGGTGGGAATGTAGGTAAGAAAAATACAACCAACCCTGAACAAGACCTAGTTGAAGGCGTCGCAGATGCTGCAGCACAAGGGTTAGTAGTTGGTTCATTATCAGGCGGCGGTATGGTAGGACTAAGCAATGTACCTGCTGGCGTGAGTAAAACTGTAGGAGCAACTTTATCAGGAGTAAATAAAGCTGCAAGTGCAGTGGAAACAGCTACCAGTGGTATAGGCAAAGCTGCTAAAGAGATACGCACAGAACGGGAAATAAC
>Ga0307984_1000178_pt1 | contig 26821 bp, 44 predicted proteins | sample EllFjometageno78_FD_203169 | JGI IMG/M metagenome (GOLD analysis project Ga0307984, IMG submission 203169) | Marine microbial communities from Ellis Fjord, Antarctic Ocean - #78 | ecosystem: Environmental > Aquatic > Marine > Unclassified | place: Southern Ocean | collected 2014-10-09
ATATACTAGGGCTTTACCAGAGTTTACTAACTCTCCTACTATCTCATTATCTTTATCTAAATTAGTTAGGCTATCCTGCAGGTATATACCATAACTATAGTATCCTAAATCAGTTAGTGCTAGCTCCTGCTTTAATCCACTAGCTATACCAGTAATTTTAGCTATTATAGGTAATTTTAACATATTACTACCAGGAGTATATAAAGCAGATACTCCTAATATCTGTATAAGTGTAAATACCTCCTTAGTAAAGTCATTAGTAAATACCATTAGCCAACTCCAGGATGTAGGAGTGTTAGTTTTTTCTATCCTATCTCCTAAATTCATATATTCAATATTAATAGTAGGAGTAGTTTCTGCTTTTAAATATATCATCTGCCTCCATCTTTAACCACCTCAAACATGTGCGTAAATCTATTAGTACCCTCTGCAAATCCATCCGATAAAAAGCTACTCCTTAAACTTAAAAGGTTTAGTATCTCTGCCTGGCTCATATCTTGTAATAATTGCTCATAACCTACTGGCTCTCCCTCTGGATGCCTATACTCATCCTTTAATCTATAAGTAGGCACTATTTTTTATCTGTTTTTTTAGGCTTACTATCTACCTCCTCAAAATAATTAGAAAATCCAGCCTTAATTACTAGCTTAATCTGGGCCTGGTTTAAAAATTGTAATACTATAGTCTTACCAGATGGCGCTATACTTACCTCTTTATACTCCTCCTTTAACTTATATCTCATTTTATTACAGTTATTAGTTTATTATAAATATAAAACTCTACAAATTAGTAAAAAAAAAGAGGATATACCCTAAGATATACCCTCTAATAATTATTATATTATCTATTAATCTACTTAGTAAGCAGGATTTACAGTTAATCCAGTAACATTATCCCATGGATTTGTAGTAAAAGTACCAGCATTACGCATAGGCTCTCTCTCCTGGCTCATAAAAGTCAAGTCATAAGAATAACTATCTCCTAAAGCAGTACCAGTAGCTGCAGTCCCTGCAGATAGCTCAGCACCTAGTACCTCACCCATAGCCCACTGGTTATTATTGTTATCTAAAATAAAGCAAACTAATCTATTCTGAGCTATTAATTTTAACTCATCTCTCATAGCATTATCTAGCTTATGTAATTTTACAGTTAAAGTATCCTCATAAAAAACAGTGCCATTTTCACTACTTACAGTAATAGCTTCAGAAAAATTTCCAGTAGATTTTGGTAAATCGTACCTCCAGGCAGTAGCTGCAGCAACTGTAGTTAGTACAGTACCAGTATAAGTAGGAGTATAATCTGCTAACTCCATTAATAAAATAGAGCGGATACCTCCTACGCTATCTTTACAGTCTAATAATCTTCCAGCGGTTAAGTCGCAAGCCATAATATTTTATTTTTTTTGTTATTTATTAAAAGTATTAGGAGGGTTTTTAGGCCCTCCTTATAGTTTAGTTATTAAGCGTATCTTACTACATCTTTCCCTACTGCATGATTTGCACCGATAGAAAAATTACCAGCAACTCTAATATTTTGAGATGCGTCTAAATCACTCATATCTAGTACTTTAAGTGTAGTATAGTCAGAGATTAAATCAGTAGCTGCAAATAAATTACTCTTTTGTGCAGCAATCATTTTATTAACTCCTAAACCTGGCGCATGTGCAATTTTAATACCCTCAAAAGTTAAAGGGATTTCTGCAGCATAATATAAGTTCATATATCCTAATTTACTCATAGCTGAGATATAAAACCTAACTGCAGCCGTACCCATAAAAATAGTTAAATCCTCCTTACCGTAACAGTTAGTAGGTATAGCATCTCTTACTTTTCCTAACTCAGCTATAATATTATTAGCAGATAAAGTACCAGCAACTACATCCACTACAGTAGCATCTCCTAAAGTACTAGCTAATAAATCACTCCATATTTTATTTTCTACACTCTCTCCAATAGCAGCACCTAAGTACTCCATGATAAAAGCAGTAAAATCCGCATCCATACCAGAGTTAGTAACTCCTGCAGTCATGTTTTGCGCTTGCCAATCTTGCTCTAGTGTACGCTTACAAAGTTCAATATTTAATTTTTGCTTAACTGGAGTAATAACTCTATCAGTTAAAATCATAGCGCCTGCAGTAGAAAAACTGCAATTCTCATCATCAGTAATTAAATTACCACTAGATACTACTGTTAAATTTCTTTTATACTTTACATTCTCTAAGAATGTAATATTTTGCTCTGCTAAAGTTAATCCAGATTTCATACAAGCACCGATATAATCCCCTGCTTGACTTCCTCTAAAATTTCCGTTTACTACTAATCCTGTTGGCATAATTTTTTATTTTTTATTATTATTTTATTATTATTTTCTATTACTAAGGTTATATCTAATACGCTCTTTTGCAGTCATATTTAAAATAGCCTCTCTTGATTTGTTTTGCTCTTTTACTGTAGAAAATTTATTTAAAACAATCTCCTCAGATGCTGGAGCGTTAGATAAAGCCTCTACCTTTTTAGTTAGCTCAGTAATCTCTGCTTTATAAGTATCTAAAATACTAGATAACTCTATAGAGATAACATTAACTAGCTCCTCCTGGCTAAATTCGTACTCCTTAGTGCTCTTAACTTTTTTAGGTAATCTATCTGCCTCTTTTTCTAATACTACCTCCTCCTCAGCTACCTCCTCTACTACTTCCTCCTCAGTTTCTGGCTCAGCTACTACCTCCTCCTCTACTGCCTCTACCATTTCAGATATTACTCCATCCTCTACTACTATAAATCCTCTAGCATCCTCTAAAACATACTCTCCAGGTGCTAATAAAATAGTAGTACCATCCTCTACTAAAATTGATACATCCGCTCCAGCCTCTAATACATCAAAAGTAGATACTATAATAGTACCATCCTCTAATTTTTCCTGCACTGCCATTTTAACCTCTGCATCTAGGCCTAGGGCTACTCTTACTCTGTTTTTTAAATCCATTATAGTATAGTTTTTTGTTATAAATATATAATTAGTTTGCTTATTGTACTTTCAGTATCTTATTACTCCAGTTAAGCATAGCAGCACCACCATAAAGGTTATAGGTAATAGTACCAAAATCTGAGTACTTACCAGTATCTATGCTTTTAGTCTTATTTAAAAAGGCATTAATCTTTTTTATATCTGTAATACTTAAATAGCTCCTAGATATTAATTTTTTACCTATATTAATACTCATTTTAGTAGCATTTAATCCTCTCATCTCATCCTCTATAATAGCCCTCTGAGCATTTAGGATAGCTCTACTAGGATAATCTTTATAACTAGCTAACTCTAATATCTCAGATAAAGCAGTTAATATATCCTCATTAGTATCCTCTTTATTTTCTACCTTAGTAGATAGGCTAGCTAATTTATCTATATAAAAGCCCTCTATAGAAAATCCTTTAACTTTTTTAGCTAGTATATCCTGCCATACCTCATCATTTTCTACTTTCATAGATAATACCCATGAGCCTTTAGGTAAATTTAAACCGTAAATATTACTCTTATCATTTTTAGTATCCTCTACTATCCAACTCTCTACAGTAGTTACATCATGTATAGTATCTCTATGCTCATAAGTAGCACTACTCTGGTTATTATTCATTAAATAGAGCTCACTGGCACGCTTTACCGTACTCTCACTAAAAAATACATAAAACTCCTTACCGCTCTCATCTCTCCTATATATCTGCTTATTAGGTATTAGGGCCGCTCCTATTATTAGGCGCTTATGCTCATCTACTTTAGCTAAAGATAAGTTATTTTTAGTATCCTTACTTAAAAAAATCCACTCACTTTCAATCGCTGGAAATTCTACCAGGCTTACCGCATCTATTGCCAGGCTCTCATGGCTCTCATCTATAATTAACTCTACTATATCCATTTTTTTACTTTTATTATAAATATAAATCTATATATTATATGTTACTACGCCTCCTAATAGCCGCTAATTTATCCTGGCTATCAGTTAAGCTATCAGTAAGTACAAAAGCCTGCACTGGCTCAGTAGATAGGCCAGCTATAGCTCCTCCTACATCCTCAGAGGTAGCTCCTCCTCTGGCAAATCCTACTCCACCTCCTGCTACATTCATACTACTTAACGCTCCTCTAAACATCTTAGCACTCTTAGCATTAATAACTACCTCTCCTCTGGATAATTTAGCATCTACACTATCACTAGTGCCATTACCATAACCTCCTACTACTCCTCCTTTAGCCATCTTAGGTATCTCAGTAGCATTAATTTGCTCTACTTGTTTCTGGCCTTGTTGTAAAGCCATCCCTGCAGCTATAATACCTAAAGGCACTCCTACAAATGGTATAGATGCCATACTATTAAATGCGCTCATAGCACCCATTATACTCCCTATCCTAGCCTCAGCTATTTTATTTTTTTTCCATCCTTTAGTACCCTTAGTTTGCATAGATGCTGCCTGGCCAAACATACCACCGATAGCCGCTAAATCTCCTAGGCCTAACTTTCTCTCTGCATCTGAGGTAGCTTTATTTTGGGCCTGCACTTTTAGATTATATTTTTTATTTATTGCAGCCTTCATATCTGCAGTATTCTCTTTATCACTTAATCCATTTATCTCTCTAACACGCTCCTGCTCTATCTGTTCTAGTGCTCTTAAATTTAAATCCTCTATTAATAATAATCCATTTTCCTGCTGGATTAATAATAATTTATCGGCTGCTTTTTGAGCTCCTAAATCAGCTAAATCCTGGTACTTTTTTACTATTACCGCCTTATCATCTTGGTACTTTGTTTCTGCATTAGAGCTAGCTGTAAATTTTGCTAAATCACTAGCCTTACTCATTTGTATCTCCTTTTCGTTTTTCTGCCTAGCAGTAAATAACTTAGCTAACTCTACCTCCTCTGCAGTTTTTAAGCCTCTATAATATAGCTCCTGCTGGATAGCTACAGTTTCATTAGTTAGCTTAACCTCAGCATCTGCTACCTCCTTAGCTAATTTTTTCCTATCCTTTGCCTCTGTTTCTCTTATTTTTTTCCTAGCATCACTAGCCGCCTTTATAGTAGCTAGCCTTTCACTCTCTATTTTTCGCTCAAAAGTTAGCACCTGGGTAGATACCTTTTTTTTCATTTTAATACTAGCAGTTTCTAAATCTATTAGCCTAATTTTCTCATCTGTTAATCTCTGAAAATCCTCCTCTAAACTTTCTCCTAAACTTACCTCCTCCTCTACTGCAGCTACTCTCCTCCTTTGTAGCTCTAAACTTTTCTCTGTAGTTTTCTCCTCTAGTACTAAAGCCCTCTGCAGTGCTGCTAGTTTCTCCTCATTTGTTTTGGTTTCATCTACAGTAATTAACATGGCTTTTTCTATCTCCTGCCTAGTTTGGGCTTTTTCTAGGCCGAAATCTCTAGTAGCATCTGTTAAGGCTTGTAGCTCCTGCTTTAATCTCATAGCTGCATTAGCCTCCTCTATTATCTCATCTCCTATACCAGATAACGCTCCTTTAACATCCGCTGCAGCGCCAGCAAAATCTCCAGAAAATACTTTAGCTATAGCTCCTCCTATCATACTTATCCTATCAGTAAGTACTGAGATAGCTGCACCTATACCAGCTAATACTTGTTCTAGTTTCTCAGCACCAGCCTTAGTATTCATTAAATAACTCATTAGAGAGCCTATAATAACTACAAAAGCACCTATACCAGTACTTATTAGCCCAGCCTTAATAGAGCCAAAGAGTAGCTTACTAGTAGCCTTAGCAGCTATCATAGCAGTCCTTACTCCATTCATAGCACCAGATAGTAGGGTAGTCTGCACTGCAGCACCCTTAGAGCCATCTCCTACTTTTTTAATATCCTTACTAGCCTTAGCGCTCTTTACTTCTACCTCTAATACAACCTTTTCAGCCATGATTTTTTATTTAATTTATTACTATTTAATCTCTTATCCTTTATATCCTCCAGGCTTTTTAATACTAAACTCATATAGGATAAATTAATTATCATCCTATGCTTTATATTATTTAACTCTTTAATCATTTTTATCATTATGTTAAAATTATCCCTGCTTTTAATTGAGTAAATCGGATAGTACTAACCCATTCTATAGTAGCATCTGCATCTCCTCTTACTGCTATATAAAAGTTATCAGATGCTCCTATACTAGCAGTAGGCCTCCAGTTTGTTACTGCCCCATCACTACTCATTTTTTTTCTAGTGCGCTTAATAGATAGAGTACCTCCTTTATTTATTACTACTCCTCTCTCTAACCAGCTAGAATAATCTCCTAATCCTCCCTCTCTAGCAGAGCCTCCTACTCTTAACGCTAATATCTCAGCGTTAAAATACATAGCAGTATTATCTGGTATTATAAAATACTCTGGAATAGTATTATTAAGATAGCTGGCTTTAGTATTACCATCTGAAGTAGTAGCGCCATAGAGTAAAGTTATAGCCTGCCTCTGCCCTAATAATGGAGGGTACTGAGTATCTACATCAGTAGAGTTACCTCCTATTATTATAGAGTTATCTGTAGTAGCCTCTGCTAGCCTACCAGTTATTATACTATTATTAACTCCATCATGTATTACATGCTCTCTACCTACTGTTAAAATATTATCTACACTATTACCTAATCTATCCAGTACACTAGCAGATAATCTATTATTAGCAGTAGGTAAATCTCTTGGCGTATTTATAGTACATACTTTAGGCCTAGTAGTATCTACTCCAGCCCAGTTAAATCCATAAGCCTGGCACTCATCTTTAGTAGGTAAAATATCCTCATAAGTTACTAGCCCTTTTTTAATAACTTGTTTTTCAAAAATTACATTAGTATTAATAACCTCTTTAGGCCTTACACTATACCCTATTTTAAAATCCATTTTATAAATCTTTTATAGTTAATAACTCCATTTTACTTATAGCTCCAGGCCTATACTCTATTTTCCTTATCCTATATTTTTTATTCTTAATTAATACAGTATCATTAAACTGCATATTAGCTATATCAGAGCTATTTAAATTAACTAATATACTCACTATCTTAGTATCCTTATGGTAGAGCTCATCTATGTATCTACCGTAATATAAAGTATATAAGCTATTTAATACAGTGCCTCCTCCCCATCCAGAGTAGCTAACTGTACCAAAATTAAGGCCCTCACTACTAGATGTAATAGGATAGATATTAGTAGATGAGAATTGATTATATATAACACTAGAATTAATAGGCCAAAATCCAGAGCAGTTAATATACCCAGAGCCTGGTATATTTACAGTACCATTATCATAAAGCACCCTAAAAGCATTAGGCCAGTTAGTTAAACTAGTATCCTGGTTTACTATATGAGGTGCAAATATTTGTATTTCTGGAGATAAAGCCTTACAATAAGTAGCGGCAAATGGTTTTACTTGTATAATCTCCTCCTTACTATCAAAAATCTCTATATTAGGAGTAAAATTATATGGGTATTGCCATTTGTTAGGATTATTATGGTTTATTGTAATCCAGTCTGGAGTATCCTCAGTAAATGTAAATGATATTTTTTTATTTAATCCAGTTATAGGCTTATATTTAATCTCTTTTATATCCACTTTACTAGTTAAATCATGTAAAGCAGTGCCACTATCTACCCAGGTACGGTATGGCTCTATAATTAAGTTACTAGGGTTAGTAGCATCCTGCATAATTATTAATTTATACATATCTATAAAAGCCTTAAAATAATCCCACTGGGTTAAATCTCCTTTATCAGAATTTACTAGTATATTTTCAAAATCTATTACCTTAGTAGAGTTACTAAATATAGACTGCCCACTACCATCTAAAGTAAAAGTACCAGTAGCATTAATACATTTTATCTCCTGCTTTATTATCTCTCCTGGAAATCCACCAGCACCATAAAGGCCCATACCAGCCTCAAATAATATATCTCCATTAGTTAAAGGTATAGAGCTACCAGTCCACACCTGGCCAGTAGTCATATTAGTATATTTAAATAATATATTAAGAGTAACGCCTCCAGCTATCACTACTGGTATATCAGTATTAGGGTAAATACCTACATTATTAGAGGCGGTAGTAGCATTTTCATAGGTAAAATTAGTAGTATCATAATAATTAGCAGCATTAAAATTAGAGTTAGCAGTAGCAGTACCATACTCTATCCTTTGCCATGTATTATTATATACCTTAGTAGTATTAGGGTTAGTACATAAAATCTCTACCTGGGCTATTCCTATCTCTGTATTAGTATCATTATATAACTTATTAAAAGATGGGCTATTTAAAAAATTAGATGTATATGTATATCCTGCATCTCTAAATATATTATCTATAAGATATAAGCAATTTATCCAGGGCCTATATCCATCCCAGCCATCTGGAAAACTCCAGATAGAGTAGGTAGCATTAGCAGTGGGTACTGTATTCCATTTGCATATAGGGTATCTAAGTACTTGGGTATGGGTATCTCCTAGAGCGCCTGCAAAACTATCAGAGGTATTTATAGGATATAATAATTTTACTCCTACTGCAGTATCAAAAGATGGTACTACAGTATCCTCATGGTATTCATGCCTTAACTCAGTTAAATCTATATCTGTAATTAATTTATTACTTAAAGTATCTTTTAGCTGCACTGCCTCAGAGTATAAAGTTATATCATAACTAATTACATCCTCTTTAATTAATATATCATTTAACTGCATGTAGCCCTCAAAAATAGTAATACTATTATCTTTTAGTATTATAGCAGTTTTTAAATGAGGATTAAAATTACTATTAGATGTAACCTCATAAATAAAAGTAAAAAATTTATTATTTATTTTAGTGCCTGGTAACTTCATAGGCCTAGAGTAGCTGGCAGTATTCTCAGCTACATTAGTAAAATCATCTACATTTAATACTAGAGGTATAGGCTCATTATTATATAAATCTAATACTGTACTATCTATTACTCCTCCTAAATTAAAATTAGTACCCTGCGGATATGCTATTAATTGTATCATTTTTATCCTTTTTGAGTTCTAATATTCTCTGCATATGTTACCTCTATCTCATACTGAGCTACTTTATCATTAGCCTCTGTATATTTTTCATATTTTTTAGAGGTTACTGTTACTGGGGTTACATATTTGCCATACTCAGCACCATTAGTACCAGCATCTGAATTATTTTTACCATTTAATATAAATACTTCATTAGATATAAATAATTCCTCTAGCCAGGCAGCCTCCTCATCAGTAGTAAACCAGTCAGAATTACAGTTAATAACTCTAGTAGGAGAGGTAGTTAATCCAGTTTTACCTCCCTGGTATCCATACTGGTTATATTTTGCACCATTCCAGTTACCTTTAATCTGGGTATAATCACTCCTTTTAATATTAGTACTCCTGCTATTCTTTTTAGTAAAATTATAATAATCCCATACTCCAAATTTATTAAGCCAGGTTAATCTTATATTTTCAAATCCTTTACAATCTGGATTTTGTTTTTTAAATGTTTTTACCTCATGGTATCCATAACCTGAGGTATTAGTTAAAGTTACTGTATAAGTATCCCAGTTTGCTGGTACTGATATTCCAGCGCCTGCAAAATTAGCAGGGCCTACTCCTACATACTGTAGCTCCTTACCTATCTGTTGAAAACCAAGAGAGTTAGTGCCATCCCATCCTCCATTAGTATTATTTACAGTCGTATTAGTACTACTACCAATCTGAGCACCAGAGGCATCTCTAAATACTACCTGCATTTTGCCTGCTGGTATAGCATAGCCCTCCCAGTACCCTGCAAAAAAGGCCATAGTATGGTAGTCATTATCTCCTATATATAAAGTATCTGGAGAGTTAGTTAAAAAATTTATATTAGCATTTAGAGTACTACCTCCATCATATATATACTTCTTATTATTCCAATTTAAATAATCTACTCCATAATTATTAGCTACCATATTTTGCTCTCCTCCATAATCCATACCATTTAATAACCTACCTAAATAACTACTAGCACCATAATAATAAGCAGTAGCACCATTAGGAGTAGTAGCATAACTCTCATAAAAGAAAATGCCGAAATTTATCATAGCATTATTAGATAAAGCAAATTTATCTATACAGTGTATAGGATGAGGAGTAGCTAAACTAAATGCAGTGCCTTTAAAAGTGCTTACAGTAAAATAAGCCATGTTACCTAAATAATCAGCACTTAGGTACTGCTCATATACACTACTAACATCTGCTATACCTACTCCTGCAGCATTTGCAGATATATCCATAATAACTGTAGTAAAACTAATACTCCCTATATAACCGTAAAGAGGATATACTATATATTTATATTTATATTTTGTAGCATCAGTAGCATTAGGAGAGCTAACTGTATAAATCATATCCTGGCCTACTATTGTATTTTCTTTTAAGGGTTTAGTATCTACTGTATAAGCCATTTTATTTTATTTTTGTTTTTGTGTATTCACTACCTAGTATATTCTGTAGCATTTTAGCGCTATCTATTCCATAGGCTTTAATTATTTCTGGTGCTAATCTCTTATGGTGCATCTTAAAGGCATCTCTAAAAAACCATTTAGGCTGGATGCCATAGGTTTTTATGTGTAAGGCTATACCAAATGCTGCAGAGTTTATATTAGCCTGGCTCTTAGATTTAAATTTACCAGTTTTACTATCTCTTAATTTAATAGGTTTATCTTTAATCCATTTAGCTATAGCACTACTAGGCGGCATACTACCAGGCTTACGGCCCTCCTCTACATTTTTAAAATAATCCTCTGCAGAAAAATCCATTTCTAAAGCACCAGATGGATATACTTTTACATTAAAACTAAGGCTATTAGATAGAGTACTAGCCTTAGTATTTATCTTACGCCTATTTAAATAAAATTTAGCTCTATGTATTACATTAGCTCCAAACTTTTTAAAAGCCTCCTCAGTATTTATAAAGTTATTATTAGCCATTAAATTTAAATCCTTTTATATATATCATTCTTGTTATATGCTATCTGCTATGCAGTTTTATTTTTACTACCTATGTATCTTACTCATCCTTAATTACTTACCCTACCTATTAGCTATGTACTTTAGTGTGCAGCTATTTAAGTAGTAACCGTTTGCCCTGCAGGCATTACTACTGGCTTATCCTCTTTAGGGCTATTAACAGATGCAGCACAGTTAATAACTCCATTATCTACCCAGGCCCACTGGCCACTCTCTCCATCTATAGTAGCATCCCAGTTAAAGCTATCACATGCAAAGTAGGTACTAGGTACTGTAATACTAAAGCTACAATTAAAGCCAGATACTACATTATCAAACCTCTCTGTAAATTGCTCTAGTGTAAAATCTTTATCATCTGCCTGGCCATAAATACCCTCATTTTGCTGCACTCCTAATAATAATCCATGCTTATACTGAGCTATTATATCTATTAAAATCTGCATAGTATCGCTTAATACTTGTTGCTCATTACTATCATCATCCTTAACTAAATCCATAGCCAGGATATTAAAATTAAAAGTAATTTGCTGCACTCCTGCAGTTACATTACCAGGCACTATATGCACTAAAGGATAAACTGAGTTAGCAGATAAATCCACCTCATCTACTCCTCCAGAGCTAACATTATTAACCATACCATGAGTAAGAGCTACACATTTAAGCGCATCTATTACATTATTATAAGTAGCATTATTATTTTTATTTATCATATCCTTTTATTTTCTATTTAACTCCTCATTTAGCTCTACATCTTTAGTATAAGATAACCAATTTAAGCATGTATTTACCTCTAATTTACTTACTGCATCCATCTTTAATACATCTCCTCCAGCCATTCTATGGATAAGGCAGTACCATCCGTACTTAGTACCTATATTATCTCCTTTATCTGGCTCATCTTTATAGTGCTCTGGCTCATCTCCTCCTCCTCCAAAGAGGATAGCATACTCTCTATATGTATCATGCCGATACTGCAAAAAAAAACCAGCGCTCCATAAACCGTATCTATACTTAACCTCTCTCTAAATAGCTCTCTCCTCTTTATTATATCCTTTAAAGTGTATGGCTCTATATTATATTTATCTCCATCTCTACTAGTTACTGGCCTATATAATACTGCAAATACTTTATCTAAATTATTAAATCCATCCTGGAGGTAGTTATCTAAATCTACAAACTCTCCTAAACTGAGCTCATCAAAATCTGGTATTATACCATACTCTATACCATCTATCTCTATTACTCTATTTAGAGTAGAGTTAGGCAGTATCTCAGTTAGCTCTCCTAACTGCTTATAAGCCTCTCTAATCTGCTTAATAGGTACTTTACTTAGTATGCCCTCATCTATACCTACTAAGGCCTCTAGGCTCTTAATCATTAGCTCCATCTTAGTACTCTCCTGCTTATCTACTGCTATCATTAACTTACTATACTGGCCTATACTTACCTCATCCCAGTCAGTAGGTAACTCATAACTCTTAACATCCTCTCCTATTTTTAGCTTTACTATTCTCATTTATTATAAATATAAATCATTATTATTTAATATATAACTATTTTAAAAGCATTTAAGCAGTTAAATAAGCCTTACAGTACTGTACTATTAAAAAACTCTATAAGTTAAGTAGAGTAATTTTACTAGGTTACCTAACAGAGTATTTACCAGTACTTACATTTAACTCATAATAGCAGCGCATCATAATAGCATCTGAGTAATCTGGAGAGCGCCCTATTAAATCCTTAATCTTATCCTTACTTAGTATGCTTAGCTTACCATCCTTATCCATGTTTATCCTCCTTATCTGCTCTAGCTCCTGGATTAAAGCCTCCTTAATCTTTATGCTATTAGTACTAACTCCTATCTGGCCCTTATTAATTAAATCTGCTAGCTTATAACTGCACTGGGCTTTTAAATTCTGGTAATTTTCTCCTCTTAAAGGCCTGCTATTATTTACAAATCCTTTGCAGCGTAGTATATCTTTACATCCTCCTCCTACTCCATCCTCATCTACCAGTATATTACTTAGCTTAATACCCTCCCTTTGTTGTATCTCTCTAATCTTATTAGCTACATCTACCATACTACTCATATCCATAGTAACTATATCTATAATCTGTAGGCCATTCCATAAATATATAACAGTTTTATCCTTACCAAAACGGGCTATATCTGCAGTAATAAACTTATCTCCAGTAGGCACTACATTACTAAACATATTAATAATAGCATCATACTCTATTAAAGCATCCTTACTATCATCATATTCCCAGTCCCCTCTAAGTAATCTAGCCTTACTAATCTCATCTAGCTTATTTAACTGAGCAGTATAATGCTTAGATATATGCTTATTATCTGTAACTAGGGCCTGGATAAATTGCTTATGGCTAGGTAGTACGCCCTCTCTACTCTCCTTATAGATATTATATACCCATCCTTTGGCAGGGTTACAACTCATATATAATTTAGGGATTAATCCAAACTCATCTAATTTATATCTTAGCCTACTACTTAGTATATTCTTAGCCTTTTCGGTAATCTGGTTAGCCTCATCTATGCAGGCAAATGTTAGCTCTAAACTTCCTAGGCTATCAAAATTAGCATCACTAGGATATAAAAATAAATCTTTTAGTATGATGCTGCTACCATTATAAAAGGTTATAACATTACTCTGAGCGTTATAAGTATAGTGCTCTCCTGCCTTAATATTCCACTGGCTACATACATCCCAAAAGGTAAGTAAAGTAGTTTTTTTAAGAGCATCCAGTTTACTCCTACCTATTAAACCTCTTACTCCTGGATACTGTAGGCATGTAATAATAGCATAGGCGCATAGTAAATAACTCTTACCTCCTCCTGCAGCACCACCATAAAGTAGCTCAGTAGTAGTATCATCTAGCATATACTTAAATGCCTGCTTTTGTTTATTAGTTAAATCTGGGCTTATATCTATCATCTCCTTTTACGAATTATTAAGCAAAATATAAGCAGCAATACTAACAGTTTGGAGTTTCATCTAGGTTAATATTAATCTTAATCTTATCTCCTTTACTAGTAATATCAGTTTCCTGGCGCTCTACATATCCTCTACTCTTAGCTCTAGTCTTTAAATAAAATAATATAGCTACTACATTACCATCTCCTATTAGTTTCTGTAGCTCACTCTCAGCATCATCTATTAGGGCCTCAGTAATATCTAATACTGTTAGCTTAAAATCCTCATGCTTTTCCATCCAGTTATAATAGGTACGCCTATTAATACTCATAGCCCTACATGCGCCTGCTACATTACCAGCCTGCTTAGTTAGTATCTCTATAAATCTCTCTCTATCCTTATCAGTATATGCCATCTCTTTTTATATGTGTATAATTAGTTTACTTTAATATAAATATAAACTCTATCCTATTTAGTTAATCAACTACCTTGTAATCCCAGTTAGTTCGTTTACTTTGTCTTTTAAATTGATTAATAAACAAGACAAAACTAGCTACCCATTATAGTTACTACCTCCAGCATTTAAACCTCCTTTAGCCTTATCCTCCTCCTGCTTAATAGCTGCTTTTAAATCATCATACTTACCAGCCTTAATATCCTTATCTATTTTACGCTTTAACTTTCTTTTAGTACGCCTATCTAATTTAGGCTTATTACCATAAACCTCCTTAGCTTTATTATTCATAATAGTTACTTCTAGCATAAGGCCTAGTATCATGCTTTAACTCCATGTACTTACCGTTATCTACCTCTGGCATCCTCTTAAATCCAAACTGCATAAAGTAGGTTAAATCCTCAGTTATTATTTTAGGTATATCTAGCTTTTTAATTACTAGCTTTTCCTTTTTTCTATTCCTGGTTAATCTCATCTTATTACATCTTTAGCCTCATATCCTTTTACTCTCTCTAGCCTTTTTATCTCCATGTTAAGATGGGCTATAGCCTTAGTATAATCATCTATCTGCTTATCTATATCACTCATGGCCTTACTCTTTTTGCGGCCTGCTCTTAGGATATAACTGCATACGCTCCCTATATTATATGATAATCCAAAATCCTCTATAATATGAGATGCCTGGTACTTAAATATGCTACCTATATAGTAGCTTGGCGTTTTACTCATATCTTATTATCTAATTTTAAATACTCCTCCTTAATAATTTTTTCCATAATCCTCCTCCTTAATTTATTATTATTTAGGGCTGCTCTTTTACCTTTATTATATACTACTACCATTGTGCATATAAGGGCTATCCATAATATGCATCCTATCACTGTTAATATCATCTATTTTTATATTTAGTTAATTTATCTATTATCTCATCATCATTATATACTTTCCTAGCTCCTTTATACTCCTCTGGATTATATAGGCTTTTAACCTCAGTAATCTCATCCTTAGAGTTAAAATATAGTATCCATCCTCTTTTAATACCATAGTAATCCATAGCGCCCTTAGTTTTTATTATTAATTGTAGAGTAGTCATTATGGATAGTACTCTTTATATAGGCCCTCAGTACCGTAAAATACCTTACCTAGGCAGGATGAGCAGCTAGAGGTAACACTAAAATTAGTGCCTGCTACTTTATTCCAAAAATTTACCGCTCTACTTTTATCATCTTGGTTATTAGCCTCTCCATTTTTTATTAATAGCCAGATAATACCTAACTCTTTTATCTCATCTTTATTTAGCTCTCTCATTTTTTCCATTTATTTTTAGGGCATATCTCTGTAGTCCAGGATGCTTTTACCTCTACTGGGCAGCCACAAACCTTACACTCATCTTTATCAGCATCATAATACCTACATGATAAGCATGTTAATACTCTACTATCATATAACTCCTTACTACTCTTAATAAATCCTCCTGCAGCAAACTTAGCAGCGGCTAGAGTAAAGTTACTCAGTAGCTTTAATTTCTTTGGTTTTGTCATCTATGTTATCCTTAATATAATTTCTTACCTTTTTTAGTGTATTAAATATACTAGTACGACTAATACCAGTTTTTGCAGCCAGGCTATCTAAAGTATAGCTATCTCTATAATAGGTTAAAAATAATTCTCTATCATACCAGTATAAATTACTTAATAAGTCATCTATACCATCTAATCTAATATGCGTACCACTCCTACTATCATCTCCTGGCTTATTTTGGTAGTTATCTGGAGAGTATGTTAAATCACTGGTATTACTATCAAAGAGCTCATAATACTTATTATACTTATAATAATAGCGGCTAGTTTTACTCTTAATATTTAGGCTTATCATCCTTATTATATACCATAATAAACCATCTTTATTATATATATCCTGGAGCGTTTCCTTTGGCATCTTTAGGCAGGCCTCCATTACCATCTGTACTACATCACTAGCCTTATCCTCATCCTGGCATATATTAAGAGCCACCTCCTTATACTTATTATATCCAGATGCTAAAGCATCATATACATCTATTTTACTCATCTATGGGCTCTATTTCGTTTAAAGCGGTTAAGCATCTACTAGCAGACTGCAGTACATCAGAGTAATATATATTACATGTTAATACATCTCCACTCTCTTTTAATCCAGATATAAAACCAGCTATAGCATAGGTTAAGTTAGTAGGTATAATCCTTATCCATTCATAAAAATACTCCTCCTTATCCTCACTAAAGGAGCTAGAGTAATCAGTAACTACATCTATTACCTCAGATAGTAGCCTAAATGCCTCTTTAGATGGCCTTAGAGCCCTTAAAGCAGCATCTAGCTCATAATAGTAGGTTAGCATTATAACCTCATGCTCAGCGCTTATATACAAGCTATCTCTCTCTGCTTTTAAAAGGTAAGTAAGTTTATTACTCATTTATTAAAATGGTAAATCATCCTTATCATCTTTAGGTACATTATCAGTATCTGGCTTTACATAAACATCAGATAAGGCAGCGCTAAAAAATTTACCATTATTACCCTCCTTAATCCAGAGAGCTATTTGCTGCTCTGTACCATCTTTTAATAGTATTTTACCTTTATAATCTGGCTGGTTTTCTGCAGTCTTATAGTCATTTTTAAATATACTACCAAATCCTGGTTTTTGTTTAAAATCACTCATCTTAATTATCTTTAAATTATTATTATTGGTACAAATATATGTTTTTTTTATACATATTAAATCTAACTTATCAATTAATACTAACAGATTATTATTACTCATCTGTTAATACTACTATACTAGGTATATTACTCCAGTACTTCTCTGCAGTAAGGCTAAATACATGGCTATCCTCTGGTAATAGAGCATCCATAAAAGCCTTAGCTAAATTATCTATATCTGGCCTCTGCTTATGAGGTTTACCTAGCATTAAATCCTTTTTTTTCTTACTCCAGCTATGCGGCATAGATATATAAAAGATTAAACTAATTTTATCTCCTGGTATATACTCTAGTTTTTTAGCCTGCCTATTTAACTCATTACTAAAAGCCCAGTATTTAAGTACTATAGGCCTTTTTTTCCAGGCATCCGCTCTAGTCATCCTAGGCTTAGGGCATGGTTTTATATTAAAATCTATTCTCATATTAAAAAGGAGTAAATCCATTATTTTTAAAGTTACTAGTAGCTCCATAAAAATCCAGAGTAGCAGTACCTAAACTGCCTGCCCTATTTTTAGCTACTATAATCTCTGTAGTTATATCATTATTTTTAGAGTAGTATCCATCTCTGTAGATAAATAGCACTTTATTAGCATCCTGCTCTATAGCACCACTCTCTCTTAAATCCGATAGCATAGGCCTTTTATTACCTCTACTCTCTACTGCCCTGGATAACTGAGATAGGCAGATTATAGGTATATTTAACTCCTTAGCTAGGGCCTTTAAATTCCTGGATATAAAAGATATTTGCTGCTCTCTATTTTGCTGCTTATTAGTTTTATCTCCTCCAGATAATAACTGTAGATAATCTATTATAATCATATCCAGCGGCTGCTTATGGTTTAGCTTTTTAGCTATAGACTTAATACCAAAGAGCTCAGAGGTTTCTGCATCTACATTAAGTAGCCCAGAGTTAATAATATCAGAGGTATCAGAGTAAACTCCTTTATACTCCTCCTCTGTTAATTTACCTCTATGTATCCTATCTCCATTAATCCCAGATAAATTAGATACTAATTTTAATCCTAACTCAGTAGCAGTCATCTCTACAGAGTACATTAGTACCCTCTTATCCTGCTTAACTGCCTCCAGCATAAAATTAAGAGCTAAAGTAGTTTTACCCATTCCAGGCCTAGCAGCTACTATTATTAACTCTCCTTTACCAAATCCATTAGTAAGCCTATCTAAATCACTAAAGCCAGTAGATATACCAGTACATCCTCCAGTATTAGTACTAGCCTCCTCTATAGCTTTAAAGGTATCTTTAAATAATGTAGTAGTATTTACTATAGTTTCTTTAGGTGCAGCACCTACCTTATCCAGATAACTACTTACCTCTGCAGTTAAATCAAAAATATCAGTATCTAAATTAGCTGCTCTCTGCATTTTATTAATACCAGCCAGCATATCTCTCCTCATCTCTAGCTCCTTTAGTACTCTGCAGTAATCATCTAGTACTACCTCATCTGCAAACTCTCCAGCAATATCTGAGATATATATTAAATCTACTTTACCTTTTAGCTCTGCAGCTACTAGGCTCATATCTGGTATCTTACTGGCGTTATATAAACCTATGCAGGTAGTATATATTAATCTATTCTCATGCTTATAAAAGCTACTAGGCTGCAGTACTCCAGCTATAGTATGGATAGCATCTGCAGTATTCATTAGAGCAGATAGTACTTTAGCCTCTATATTCTCATCATTTGGTATTACTATACTCATATCAATTTATTAATTTTATTTAAGGGCTTATAAAGGCCTTTAGTTATATCATTCTTGTTATATGCTACTTTTACTGGTTTAGCTATGCACTTAATTTTATCCTCCTGGTATTTATTCCAGCTAACTACCTCTATATAAGTACCATAGGGCGTACTTTTAGTAGTTATCATGCGTGCACTTATTAGCTTTTTTAGTATGCACCTTATCCTACTAACTTTTATACCAGTACTATCCGATAAACTATATAGAGATACTAGGCACTCTCCTGCTTTTACTGAGCATAGCCTACCAGAAAACTGCCAGCTATTCTCTTTATGGTTTACTCTGCTTAATAACTCTATCCAGAGATGCATAGTATAACTATCCTTATATAGCTTAGTATCTCTTAACTTCCTATGTAGCTTTATAAAGCCCTTAGCCCTCATAACTCCAGCTATTTATATGCTCTACACTAAAGGAGTAATTAAACTGCTTAAAAGCGCTCTTTAATAGTGTTATAGTAGCCTCTAGCTCTCTGGTATATATAAACTCCTCTACTTTACCTATCTTAAAGCCTACCATAAATGGGCTATCCTTATCAGATACTATATTATTTTTTATAAATATATCCTGCATATCCTCAGAGGTTAAAGCTATAGTATCAGCACCTAAATAAGCTACTTTTAGCTTATCATATAGCTCAGTATAATCCTCCCAGTAATCATAATACTCCTTATGCTTACTCTCATAGTAGTAAAAGCTAGTCCTATCTCTAGTTATATGCTTACCTAGCTCATCATAGGTATAATTTAAATCTATCATTAAAAAATTAGAGGCTACCATCCTGCCTAGTACTAGCTTTTTAACTCTACTGCCTCCTATTATACTCTCAGAGGGTACATCTAGTAATACTGCAGTTAAATTAGTTACATCCTGCATTACTTTTATAGTATTTTTAGTCATTATTGTTTAATTTGTAAATTAATCATCCTAGTTAGTGTATCCTCCTGCTTTTTACTCATGCTATAATTAACCATTTTAGAGGTTACTGCAGCACTCTTACCAGTGTTTATATATTCTAGCATAGCATTATAAATATCAGTACTCATTTTAGGCTTTATTTTAGCTGCAGGCTCATTAACCGCCTGAGTATCAGCATCTTTACTATCATCTAACAAAAATAAATTTCCGAGAGCGTATTTTTTTGCATAACTGCTAGAGCTACCAAAACTCTGAGCTATATCCATCCCTTTACGCTCTGGATTAATACCAGCCTGGGCCTCTACAAATATAGATTTTTCTCCATCCGATATACTAACTTTAGAGGTTAGCACTAAATACCCTCCTATCTCCTGGGTAGTTTCTGTAATAGTAAGGTAGCAGCTATATTTTTTTAATAAAGGCTTTAAAGCCTCTAAAATTCCCTCTGCACTCCTATAATTATATTTTCCAAAGCTATTATACTCATTTTTTGGCGCTTTTAGCTCATTCTGAATATTTACTAGATAATCCATTTTAGTTAATTTTGTCATTTTATTTATTTATTTAATTTAATACTAATTATTTCTTTACCTCCTTTATAGATAGGAGCGGCTAATAGCTCTCCAGTATCTAAATTTATTACATCTACTTTTAGGGCCGCCTTATGCTTATCCTTTAAGGCTTTTAGCTCTAACTCCATAGATACTACCTCTACTATATTAGAGTAATCATATCTACCAGCACTACTCTTATTAGTAATCTCAGCATCTCCATAGGTAAAGGTTTTACCATGTTTAGCGGCCTCATCTATCACTGCATCCGATATACTGGCTTTAGCTAGCTTTACTATCTCCTCTAGCTTTTTAAGGCTTACAATAGCCTCTAAAGGGTTTATAGTACCATCTAATACTGAGCTAGTAATATTAGCTACTACCTCATTAACTTTAACTGTTTTTAGTAATTCCATTTTATTTATTTTAAAGGGTTAAAAAGTTCTGAATTTAAAGGGTTAAAAAGTTCTGAATTTAAAGAATGTATATCTACCGTATCATTAGTTAAGTAATGGGCTAAACTCATGGCATCCGATACTCTTACATCTCCATAAATAACCTCAGTACTAAGTACTAGTAATAAACTCTTATAAGTATAAGGATACTCATTTTTAACCTCCTCTAGCTTAGCTAGGTAAAAAGGCTTTAATCTATTTAGTAATATCCTCATTATGCGTAAAACTCTAAAGAGCACTCTCTGCAGCAAAATACCTGGTTAATAACCTCATTATTACAGTTACCGCATTTAGGCGCTGGCCTATTATCATCCATCTCCTCATACTGCTCTATAAAATAGCTCTCTATCTCTCTAAATATACCACTATCTGCATCTATCTTTATGCCTAGGGCCTCTGCTATCTTATCATATACCTTACTATCGTTAAGTATATTACTTACTCTCTCTATTCTACTCATTATCTTAAATTTAAAAAAAGTTCTACTAAGGTAATAGTACCTAATAGTATATATAGGATGCCATATAAAGCGGCAAATCCTAAAAGTATCTCCAGCATTTTGTAAATTAAATTTTTCATATCTTATTTATTAATTTGTAATAGACTAGGGCTACTCTCCTAGTTTCGGCTATTAAAGCCTCCTCAGTATTACTATGCTACTTTAGGCTTATCAAAAGCATTTAATTTAGCTAAGGTATTTTTAAGATATTTTCTATCATCCTCATCTAAACATAAAAAATCCTCCTCAGTATATTCTAGCATGTATTTTACTATAATTTCATAATTCCAGTAGCTTAAAGGCCTGGATATATAAAATCCTATATACTCTCCATTAGCTACTTTTAACTCTATGTACTGAGTTAGTATTTGCCTCCTTAAATCTGATTTGTTTAATTTTTTCATTTTAGTTATTTTTATTAATTATTATGCTAAACAATCTCCAAAAGTATACCCTACTAAATCTCCATAGTTAGTAATAGTATCAAATTTAAGCCTTAATTTATCCATCTTAGCAGAATTGCATTTAGTTATATAAGATGCTTTAGAGCCATTATTTAAGTAGTTATGCGCTTTATCTAATATAGCCTCTATCTCATTAGATGTTTTAACTCCGTATTGGTTTGTGTAGTATTTTGTTGTTGTTTTCATGCTGCTAAATTACAACAATAAACCAGACTACCAAATTATATTAACATAAATTTAATATCTTTTTATCTACTAGGTATAAAGCATAAAAAAAGAGCCTATAATAGCTCTTTAATTTTGGTATATGTTAGTATTAAAAGTATTTAAAAGTACCTTAAAATGCTCTAAAATGAGTTTACTAGAGAGGCATAGGCTCTAAAATAGGTAATTTACCATTATCCAGGATAACCCCTACAGAAATTATAGGCTTTTTAGTAAAGTTTTTTGCATAGTTTGCGGCATAGCTATTAACATCAAAAGCAGCGCCTAGCTGCATACTCCATAATAAGCTATCTTTATTAGCATGGTAGATAATACTAGTTTCTGTATGTATATGGCCCTGCACTATTTTGGTATTCCAGTTAATAGCTCTATTAATAGCTCCATTCCTACCACTACTACCAGTACCATGCACATATAGTACGCCATCTATATTAAACTTATCTGCCCATACCCATCCTGGAGTACCTAATACCTCATTAAAATCCTTTAGCCAGGCATTAGATAAGCCAGAGGCTACTAACTTCCTGGATATAATAGCATCATGGTTACCTATACAAACTGTAGCCACTGGAAAAGCCTCCCAAAAGGGTTTTATCTGCTTAATAGCAAAAGCTAACTCATCTCCAGCACTTAGGCCATCTGGAGTAACTTCATGAAATGAGGAAAATGAGTTATCTAAACAATCTCCAGTAAAATGCACCCTATTGCAGTTATATTTTTTATAGATATTCTTACAGTGCTGCAGAAATCCTGGCTCTATAAAAGGAGCGTGCAAATCTGGTATCACTAATACCCTCCTATCCTCCTTACTCCTATTACTTTTAATTAACTCTGCCTCCTCTGGAGATAATCTATACTGTTTATTTCGCATATATACAAATATATTAATATACCCTAAATATATTAAGGTACTTATTAAATAAAATTAACAAATTATTTACTTTCCTTTGTTAAAAGATAAAGCTATTAGAGGTAATACCGCTATTAATGATAATATAAGAGCATTAGTAGTAATATCTCCTTTAGCGCTCATATCTGCAGCCGCTGCTATTACTAATACTCCAGAGATACTCCTCCTAGCAGAAAATTTACCAGTAGCAGTATGTTTAAATATTCCAGGTATAGAGCCTAGAGCATCTACTATAGCTTTTATAGGTAGTATTTTACTCATTATTAGGTACTATAGCATCTATAATTTTATCTATATAGTTAAATATAGCATCATCCTTAACTCCTGGAGTTAATCTAACTACTATTTTAATTAAAGCTAATACTCCTATTAATAGCTCTGCCCAGTTTTGTAAAATAAAATCCATTTTTTTGTTATTTAATTATATAGCCAGCATGCTGCAGGCTTGTTATTATCTATATCTATATGTAAAAAAGTCTTACCTATCCCTACTCTTACTATTGAATTTTTATAAATAGCTTTTAATAGCCTAGTCCTATCTCCAGAATTATTACAGTGCAAATCTACCGCTAAACCTTTTAGGTGCGAACTGCCTACTCTACCGCCTACTACTGCATTATGTAGTACAGTCCTAAAGCCAGAATTAACACGCAAAGGGCCGCCAAACTCCTCCCTAATTTTGTCTAGTTTTGTTAATAGCTTACAACACATTTTAGAGCCACTACCTACCTCATCTGGGCTATCAAACTCATCTAAACTAAAGTATTTTAAATCCATTTTAAATCTATTTTAAGCAATTCTAAGCAACTTTATACCCTTTTAGGTATGCTAGTATCAAAACAAAAAGATAATTGATTACTAGGTTAAACGGGTACACTAAAAAAGAAAGTTTTACTTTCCCTTGTTTTTGTTAATTTCTTTTCTATGGGCGTACCATTTATCTATGGTAAAAACTATAGATACAACTAATAAAAGTATCTTTAATCCTGCCTCTAATTCTGTAAATGATAAAGCTAAAGCAGTACTATTTACTGCAGCTACTTGGCCTATTTCGGCTAGTGTTTTTTCTATTGTCATTACTTTTATCTGTTTTTAAAAAGGCTTTTAATTTAGCCTCATTTTTAATTTTATTATATCTTTTTACTATTTTCACTATTAATATAAATTCATATTATTAGTATATTTTGTGGTAGATGGGCAAACATCAGAGCCACTACTTTGGTTATATTTAGGAAATAAAGCAGAGTTAAAGCAGAGGTAATCTATTAATCTAGCTCTATACCATTCTGCAGTATTTTTAATACTATCTTTTAAATCTCCTAACTCCTCTCTGGATAAAGATACTCCATTTTCTGAGGTTTTACTATATATATTACCGTTCTCTATCTTATAAGCTAAAAAAGGTATAGCCTGGAGAGTAGCATAATGTACTAGTACGCTCTGTATATAATCATTTACTAGAGTTAAATTATTACTAGCTAAAGTGCCTGCTATAATATGAGCCTGCAAATCCTCATATAAAGCAGTGCCTAGAGTACTCTCTATATAAATCCTCTGAGCATCCTTTAAATGAGGTAATATTAAACTAGGAGCTACATTACCAGCTATAGCATAGCTTTTTAATTTCTCCTCTGATACAAATAATGCAGTAGCTGCCATAATCTTTTAATTTTTCTTATTTATTTATAAATCCTTTATTAGGCATATCACTAGGCCTAACTGCCCAGTCAGTTTCTTTATTAGGTGCTGGCTTAAATCCTCTCCTCCTAGCCTCACTAGTACCTATTACCTCATTATTAGAGCTAGGGCGCTGCCCTTTTTTCTGCACAAAAATAACTCTAAGCCATTTATGCTGGCACGCTCCACCGCCCTTATAAAATTTATGTAAGTCCTTAGTACCCAGCTCTTTATCATAGCAATTATTAAGCCAGATAGAGTATGTATTTTTACCTTTAGCTCCCCATCCTGGATTAACTGCCATCCTACTCATTTTTAATATATCTGATTTTCTATATACTAGCCCAGAGTTAGCTTTACCTACCATAAGCCTACAAAATTCTCTCTGAGGGCTCTGGCTACCAGAGTACCTATATCTTACTCTAAATTTATTACCTTTTTGCTCAGTTTGTTTACTAATACCATCCTGGTTACTAGGTTTATTAGGAGTAGGGCTACCATCCTTTACATCCGCTAACTCTGTTTTGTTGTTTAATTGAGCCTCATAATCATCATCCTCTAGCTCATCAGTAGTATCCTCTATAGCTAATACCTCATAATCTTTTAGTAAATCATCCTCCTGCTCTCCTAAGCCATCTAAAAGCCTATCTAGCTCATCTAAGCTAATATCTTTATTAAGTGATGTATTAGCATCAACTACCTCCTCAGTAGCCTCTAAAGGCTCTAAACCGAGCTCTGCCCTTATCTCAGAGGTAGTCATAACTTTTTCTAGTATCTCAGTACCAAACTTATTAGCAAATGGTGCGACATCTTTAATTTTAAAAGGTATATTAATACCATTAATAGCAAAAACCTTACTAAGGGCCTTAACTATAATATCCTGGTAAGGTTGTATTACACTCCTACTATATAACTCATAAGCCTCTAATAGCTCATTTTTACCTCCTAACTCTCCAGATGTTTTTACGCCCATTAAAGATGGAGATACTACCCTATGGCCAATCATTAAATTCTGTATAACTAACTCATTAAGAGCTAAATACTGAGCTGGCGCATCTGATAAAGCTAAATTTTGTATATCTGGAGTATTAATACCCTCATCTGTAAAGGTTAATACCATCTTTTTACCTCCTACTCCAGTCATTTTACGGTTTAAAGAGTTTTCTATCTCCTGCTGCTCCTCCTCTGTAGGCTGGCCATTATTAAAGTTAATCCAGGTAGTAGGGCTAAAGCCTCCAGTGATGTTATTGTAGTGATACTCAGACACTAAGCCATCAGTTAGTATCCAGTTAGTGCTGGCACTGTAGCTAGGCGCTCCATACAAATCTAAGCCTGGCGTATAATCTCTTACATAAAGTAACTGATTTGTAGCAGTTCTATCATAAGGATTAAATGCAGCTATAGGAGTAGGAGTATTTTCTTTACGCCTAGTATTAGCCCAGTCTGCAGATATATAGTACTCCTCTACTACTCCATTACTATTAGGTACTCCTATTCTTATTTTTTCTACTGCTACATGCGTAATACTTACTATACTTAGCTTATCCTTACTATAAATTATATTTAACGCTATAGCACCCTGGAGGTATAAGTCTTTACCTATCTTACTTAATAACTCCTCTATACTTTCCTTAGAGTTTATATTTTTTAGGAGTAAATTTAACTTACTAGTAGCCTCTATATCTGCATTATCCTCTATTAATATCCCTTTTCCTGCTATCATGGTACTAGCAGAATCTGTTATGGCTCTATGGGTAGCCGAGTTATTATACATAGAAATTAAAAACTGCGGATAGAGGTTAGCATAAGGCTTATCTATACCATAATTAATCCATCCATCTCCATTAGCCTCATAGGCCTTAGGAGTAATAACCTGGCTTAAATATACCTCTCTTAAAGGAGATACATAAGCGCCAGTATTAGCAGTTTTTTTAGTCTTTTTATTCTTAGCCATGATTTTTTATTTAATTTTTAAGGTACATAGATAAAATTATTAGGAGTACCATCTTTTTGCTCTTTATATTCTACCTCATTAGTAGAGTTATATACTAGGGCTTTACCAGAGTTTACTAACTCTCCTACTATCTCATCATCTTTATCTAAATTAGTTAGGCTATCCTGCAGGTATATACCATAACTATAGTATCCTAAATCAGTTAGTGCTAGCTCCTGCTTTAATCCACTAGCTATACCAGTAATTTTAGCTATTATAGGTAAT
>Ga0307984_1000179_pt1 | contig 26816 bp, 31 predicted proteins | sample EllFjometageno78_FD_203169 | JGI IMG/M metagenome (GOLD analysis project Ga0307984, IMG submission 203169) | Marine microbial communities from Ellis Fjord, Antarctic Ocean - #78 | ecosystem: Environmental > Aquatic > Marine > Unclassified | place: Southern Ocean | collected 2014-10-09
TATCTGTTTCCTGTATTAACAAAAGAATCTGTTTTTGATAAAGATTGGGCGTATATACTAGGTCACATTACTCAGTTTTTTATTGTGCCAACCATTGTCCTACAGATTCTTGCTGTAATTAAATCGAAATAGTTATGCCTTTTCAAAGTCAAAAGCAACGCGCCTATCTTCATGCTAACCAACCCGCTATTGCTAAGAAGTGGGAGAGAGAAGAAGCGCAAGCCTCACTGCCCCAAAGAGGACAAAGAGCAGAAATCAACAAACAGAAGCAACAGGCCCAGCTAATTAGGGCCGCCAATGCCAAATAATGATTCACCTCATTTTGTTACTCGCTATAAAAATGCAGGACTATTTCCTCATGTTGATAACGGTGATGGCTCCATATCCACCCATAGGATGGCTGCCGAGATTGATGAAGATGGGCGGGCGTATGCATTCCCAACAATAGCTCAAACTGACGAAGGTGAGCTTATAGAATTCAAAGATCCCTTTGATGCCCTTGAATATAACAAATCAAAAAACAATGTTATCGAATTTGATTCTATTGAAGAAGCCAATGAATACGCGAAGGGTGGTTATAAAAAAGATTCGTACTTTGATCCTGACAAGCAAAAAAGACAGGCTAAAGCAATAAGGGGTTATTAATGTGAACCCACATGAAACCTCGTCTGAGTTTCATTTAAGCTATACCCCACGCGAACAGTTTCTTCCGTTCCACGGACGCAACTCAAGATTTAGCGCAATGGTCTGCCACCGGAGGGCTGGTAAGACAGTCTCCTGCATTGGTGAGCTAGTTATCCGCGCCTTATACACAACAAAGACTCGCGCCAAGTTTGCCTATTGCGGCCCTTATCGACAACAAGCTAAAGAAGTAGCGTGGGAATACCTCAAAGAATTTACTGAAGGCATCAGGCGTGGCTCACCTAGAGAAAGTGATTTACGGGTAACTCTACACAACGGGGCCACCATTACTTTATACGGTGCTGATAACCCCGATGCTTTGCGGGGATTGTATTTTGACGGTATTGTTCTGGATGAGTACGGTGACTGTAGGCCGTCTTTGTGGGGAGAGGTTGTCCTGCCCACCCTCTTGGACAGAAAAGGTTGGGCTGTGTTTATTGGAACACCCAAAGGAAAGAATCACTTTTATCAAATGGTTCAACGCGCACAAGCAGAAGATAACTGGTATTACTTAAAACTTAAAGCTAGTGAGTCAGGCTTGTTAGATGATGAAGCCCTATCAGAAGCTAGAGCTGAAATGACCGAAGCTCAATATGAACAAGAAATGGAATGTTCTTTTGAAGCAGCGGTTCAAGGATCATACTATTCATCTTTACTTTCTAAGATGGAGCTTAACGAACAAATAGGCGAGTTTCCTTACGATCCATTAGAAGAAGTTTATGTTTCGGCTGATCTTGGCTATACAGACTCTACCGCGTTTTGGTTTTGGCAGCTTTCAGATACTGGCCCTATCCTTATTGACTACGAAGAATACGATGGGAAGTCATTAGACTTTTATTTTGAATTGTTGGACGGAAAACCGTATAAGTATCAACGAATGTATCTCCCTCACGATAGTAAGGCTAAATCTTTACAAACAGGCAGATCAACTATTGAGCAGTTTTTAGATCACGGCTATCCTTGTAAGGTTGTTCCTAAGCTGAGTGTTCAGCATGGCATTGATGCAGTAAGGTTATTGCTTCCCCAGTGTAGAATAGACAAAGCAAATTGTTATTCAGGGATTGAGGCGGTAAGAGCATACAGCCGATCTTTTAATGAAAAACTCCAAAGTTATAGCGATCATCCACGCCATGACTGGGCTAGCAACGGGTCAGACTCATTGCGGTATTTTGCTTTGGTGACGGAATTAAGCAAATCAACAACAGAAAGCGCAGAAGATATAAAAGAGCCATTACTAACTAATCCAGAATATTCCTTGGATCAACTGTGGAAAGACAAAAAAGATGACAGTTGGCGTTCAAGTATTATCCGTATATGATTGTTTAATCGCTAACTAAAAGGTAACTAAAATGCACCCACAAAAAATGCCGCCACAAGGAATGCCCCCACAAGGAATGATTCCTCAAGCTCCTCAAGGAATGCCGCCTCAAGGAATGCCGCCTCAAGCTCCACCACCTCAACCTCAGGGGCCGCCTCCAATGCACATGATGCCTGATGGAACAATGATGCCTGGACCACCTATGGGACAAGATCCTGCCCAACCGCAGATTGATCCTATGTTAGTTCAAATGATGCAAGCACAAGCTATGCGTCAAGGGCCGCCTCAAGGACTGCCTCAAAACCCACCACAAGGTCAAATGCCACCACAAGGGCAGATGCCTCCTAAAATGCCACCACAGGGAATGCCTAGTGGATATTGATATTAATATACAAGAAACAACTGTTGTCGAAATGGCTCCTAATAAAAAAGAGAAGTCACCTGCTCAATGGCATCAGCACTGGCAAAAAGAAATGGATGCTTGTGAAAAGCGTCTGAGGCATTATAAAAAACAGGGCGTTCAAGTTGTTAGTCGATACCTTGATGATCGACAAGGGCAAATGGATTTGTCTTATGATGCGTCAAGAGGAGGAGCGACCCTTAACCTGTTTCATAAGAATATTAGCACAACTTTAGCCATGCTTTACGGAAATACTCCGTCAGTTGAAGTAAGTCGTGAGCATTCTGACCCTGATGACGATATTGCGCGAGTAGCATCGTTAATGTTTCAAAGAATGCTAGAGAATGACATAGAACCCAGTGGCGAAGATTTATCAACTGTCCTTAAAGCTTCTCTTCAGGACAGATTGCTGCCTGGAATGGGAACGGCGCGTGTTCGTTATGAAGTAATGACAACAACAGAGACAACACTTAACCCTCAAACCATGCAAATGGAAGAAATCGAAGTTTTAGACTACGAAAATGCCTGTATAGACTACGTTCACTGGCAGGATGTCTGCTGGGGCTGGGGAAGAACGTGGAAAGAGATACCTTGGTGGGCTTTTCGCAGTTGGATGACAAAAGATGAAGTTATAGAGCGTTTTGGCGAACAAATAGCTAAAAATATTGAATATAAAAACCAAACTGCTGATGGCAATAGCAAATCAAGCAGTAGTAGCAATCCAGAGCAGAAAGATAACATCCAGAAAGCTGAAATATGGGAAATCTGGGAAAAAAAGAACAAAAAAGTGTATTGGTTCTCTCAGGGAGCTGATTTAATTCTAGATATGCGTGATGACCCTCTTGAATTGAACGGATTCTGGCCTATGCCGCGTCCTATGGTGGCTAATCCTACAACGACAATGTTTCTGCCTAAAGCTGACTTTCTTTTTGCTCAAGACTTGTATAACGAAATTGATGAGCTTCAAGGGCGTATTGCTGTTATTACTCGCGCAATTAAAGTTGTAGGCGTATATGACAAAGCTGCTGGAGACTCGGCAGGGCGTATGCTTAAAGAAGGCATTGAAAACGATTTAATACCTGTTGATAACTGGGCTATGTTTGCTGAGAAAGGCGGATTACAGGGTGTCATTCAGTGGTTTCCTGTTCAGGAAATAGTTGGCGTCCTCCAGACTCTACAGGCTGTTCAGCAGACTAAAGTAGAGCAGTTATATGAGATAACAGGCATGAGTGATATCATGCGCGGAGCTAATACCGATCAGTACACCTCAGGTGGCACTCAAGCTATAAAGGCTAAAATGGGCAGTATTGGCATTCAGGCTTTGCAGGAAGAATTTGCTCGATTTGCCAGTGATCTTGAAGGACTTAAAGCTGAAATAATTTCTAAGCATTTTAGTAAAGAAACTATTGTTATTCAGTCTAATGCAGGATTTTTGCCTGAATACGATAAACTAAAGGTTGCTCCTGCTCTTGATTTAATGCAAAGCCAAGATATTAAATGGCGCGTACAGATACGCCCTGAATCCATTGCTATGATTGATTATGCTCAAATTCAATCAGAGCGCTCAGATTTTTTAATGGCTATGTCTCAGTATATTCAAGCAGCTTCTGGTGCTGCTCAGGCTATTCCAGGCTCACTTCCAATTTTAATGGAATTGATGAAATGGAGTCTTGCTGGCTATAAAGGCGCTGAATACCTTGAAGGCACTTTGGATCATGCAATTGATATTGCAAAGAAGTCACCTCTAGGTGAGGAAAATAAAGGCCCAAGCCCAGAACAAATGAAGATGCAAATTGAGCAGATGAAACTAGAGGGAGCGCAAATTAAGCAGCAGGGAGAATTAGCTAAAATCCAAGCCAAAGCTCAAGCCGACATGCAAACCCAGCAAATGAAAATTCAAGGCGAAATGCAAAAGATGCAAATGGACTCCGATAGAGACATGAGTCTTGAGGATCAACAAACTCAAAATAGGCTAATGGAGATTGCGCGAGAGATGCAAGCTTCAATGTCTGAGATACAGGCTAACATGCAAGCCAATATAACTGTAGAAGAAGCACAAGCGCGCTTTGACATAGCTTCACAAGAAGTTAATCACGAATACAACATGGATGAGATGTACACTCAGGCTCGGTTAAAGGGGACAGAATAATGGCTAGATTCATCCAGCACCCTATTACCCTAAAGCTAGTCCCAGCGGAAGAATACTGCCGCCCTTCTGAGAATAGCCATAGCATTCATGGCGATATAGAATCGTTTGTTTCTCCTATAGATCACTCTGTAATTTCTGATAGAAACCAGCTTAGAGAACATAACAAAAAACATAATGTGGTGAATTCCGCAGAGTTTAGTCAAAACTTCCTTGATAGAAAGCGAGTGGAGCGAGAAAGAATCCTAAGAGGTGAACATACATCTCAGGAAAAACTGGTTCGTAAGCAAGAAATTTACGAAACAATAATTAAAGCAGAAAGGGCGAATTAAAATGAATGAAGAAATAGAATTAGACGACATTAATTTAGAATTAACGGCTGCGTGGGATGCCGTAAATGGAGCCGAAGATTCAAATGAGTCAGATGAGGGCATCTTGTACGATACCGCTAATGAATCTGTTGATGCTATTGAAAATAAAAATGAATTTACCGAAGAAATTAAAACTGAAAATCCTGAATTAATTAGTCAAGAAACACAAGCTGATGATCCATCTCCTGTAGGATTATCTCCAGAAGCAAGAGAAGAATGGTCTAATACACCTCCTGCTATAAAAGAACATCTTGCTCGTAATGAGCAGCGCATGGAAGGAATGGCTCAAAAATTTGGGGCTAATTCTAAACGTGCTGAAGCTATGGATAGATCGCTTGCGCCCTATGCACAGTTATTTGCCATAAACGGTGGAGGCGACCAAGTTATTCCAGCTTTGTTGCAAACTGCATCTCAGCTTCAAATGGGTTCTGGGCCTCAAAAAGCTCAGGCAGTTGCTCAAATTATTAAACAATATGGTGTAGACATACGGACTTTAGACTCATTGTTGGTTGGCGAAGCTCCCAGCCCAGAGGTAAAACGGCAATCAGAAGTTCAACACGCTGTTCAACAAGCTGTAGCGCCTTATCAACAACACATGCAGCAGTTCCAACAACAGCAGCAGCAACAACAGCAAAATGCTCAAAATCAAATTGCTGGAGAAGTAAACAATTTTGGCGCTCAGAATGAGTTTTACAACGATGTTTGTTCTCAGATGGCTGATTTAATGGATATGGCCGCTAACCGCAACCAAGAGATGTCAATGGAGGAAGCCTATTATGCGGCTTGTGTTTCTCATCCTCAGATTTCAAAGATAATCCACTCTAGGCAGTCGCAGCAATCTGTGCAAAAGAAGCAAAGAGCCGCTTCTAGCGTCCACGGAAACTCAGGTGGATCTATGTCTAGCAATGCGCCTGACAGCGTTGAAGCGGCCTTAAACTCTGCATGGGATAATGCTGGACGAATGTAGTAAATAAATGTATATTCTCTGTACAGCTCCAATTATGTAAGGATCTGTGTAGAGAATAAGAAGCAAAAGGCCATTCAAGCGGTCTTACAACTGAAGGGCTATTCAAGCGGCACCTTCTAAGTATCTAGCCATTCAAGCGGCAGGATAAAGTGTAATTAACCTCGTTACCTTTTAACTTAGGAGATAGCCTCATGGCAAATCCAAACATTAGCGACATTCTCGCTACCACAATCGAGTCGCGCAGTAAGACTATTGCCGACAACGTAACCAAAAACAATGCTGTTTTGATGCGTCTGTCCCAAAAAGGAAAAATTAAAACTTTTTCTGGTGGTTCACAGATTCTTCAAGAACTGTCTTTTGCTGAAAACAGCAATGGCGGCTGGTATTCTGGTTACGACATTTTGCCTGTTGGCGTAAGTGACGTTATCAGTGCTGCTGCCTTTCAGATCAAACAGGCTGCTGTTCCAGTAGTTATTTCTGGACTCGAAATGCTGCAAAACTCTGGCCGAGAGAAAATGATCGACTTGCTAGACGCTCGTTTGTCAGTTGCAGAGTCAACTCTGTCTAACTTGATTTCTATTGGTTTGTACTCTAACGGTACTGCTGCTGGCGGAAAGCAAATTGATGGACTTGATCTTGCTGTATCTGAAACGCCTCTTACTGGCGTTTACGGTGGAATTGATCGTGCTACTGCTAGTAATGCGTTCTGGCGCAACCAGATCGTATCTTCTGGTGCAGTTCCTGACCCTCTTACAATTCAAGGATTTATGAATGATCTTTGGGTGAAGCAGGTTCGTGGCACTGATCGTCCTGATTTAATTATGACGGACAACTCTGTGTGGAGTACCTACATGGAATCATTGCAAGCGCAACAGCGTTTTACCTCTCCTGAAACTGGTAGCCTTGGATTTGCAAGTATCAAGTTTATGGATTCTGACGTGGTTCTTGATGGTGGTATCGGTGATGCTTGCCCAGCAGGAACAGCGTTCTTCTTGAACAGCGATTACATCCATTATCGTCCTCATTCTGGACGTAACATGGTTCCACTGTCACCTAACCGTCGATATGCGACTAACCAAGACGCAGAAGTGCAAATACTTGCATGGGCTGGTAACTTGACTTGTAGCGGAGCGCAGTTCCAAGGCCGTCTTGATTTAACGGCATAAGAAGTTCGCCCGAACGGGAGGGGGCATTTGCCTTTTCCCGTTCTTTAGGGTGGAAACGCCCTCTTTTTAGGAGAAATATATGTCATATAACGCAAGCCCAACATTTTTTGACGATTTAACTTCTGCTGGCTCTAGGCAATCAGAAACGGGTATTACACAAGTAGCTTGGGAGACAGGCGGCAATGCAGGAGCTTCTAACGCTCACGGTCTTGGCATTAATATAGGCGGTGGTGAATTGCCAGCCATTCCTGCAATACCTGCAAACGGTATTGGTATGAATTGGACTTTAACTGATCAATTTTCAGTTGCGCGAACTCCTCAAGTATCACAAGTAATTGGCGGAGCAGGTTTTGTGCCAAGAAGCGGAAATGTAGCAACAACATGGGACACTACTCAAGTATTGTATACGCCTAATGGTGCAGCAGGTTCTGGTGGAATTTCTGGCAATGGCAGCGCTGTTTCACCATTAATGTCTATTAATACTGCTACTAACCAAGTTGATGTAGACAATGCCCCTGTTTACAATGCTTATCCGACAATTGATGGGCAAGCACATGTGGCATCACTTGATCCAGGATGGGTTTCAGTATAAGGAAATAGCTTATGCCTAACGCAACATACTTCTACTCATCAGCAATACAAGGCGGGGATACCGCAAGGGCTAAGACGCCTAATGCCGAATGGTATAACGGTGCAAATCCTAATGCTGGAAACAACTCTGGCATTGGGATTAACATAAATGGCGGTTCTTTGCCTGAAATTACAGGTGAAAATAGCATCGGCTACAACTGGACGCTTTTGCAGCAAATGCCTAATATTTTTAATCCTTCGGTTATGCAAAGTAGAACCCCGCAGGGAGTATGTCCTATTGGCTGCTCTGCTAATGTTATTCGCATTGGAAATGTAGCAACAACATGGGACACTACTCAGCCCCTTTATACAGAATCTGGCGCAGCAAGTTCCGGTGGTTCAATTCCTCAACTTATGCAGTTTGGCCCTATTAGTGCTGGAACCAATCCTGATAATGTTAATGGCGCTCCTGTTGAAGGTGCGGCTCCTGTTTTGGTTGGGAGTGCAACTTTAGCTACATTGAGTGCTGGCTGGGTAGCCACACCTTAATAACACTGGGGCATCCGCTCCTTTACCTAAAACCCCGCAGAGGGTTTAACTAAAAGGCGAAAACTATGTTAAATGAAGCAGATTACGGACAAACCGATTTAGCAATGAATCGAGGATCTAACGCTGGCGATGAGACACTTTTGGTAAAGTTTTATACTTTTGCTCATCATAACCATCCTAAATCTAAAGAAGCAGGAAGGCCGATCTATGAGGATATTCCTTATATTAAGATTATGGCTCCTGGAAATAGGGATAGTGTTGTTGAGCGTCCTGCTCGTGAAACCGATAAGCATCGGTTCCCACAGCACTGGAAAAATTTTCAAGCAAGGGAGAATCAAGACATTGTAGAGGGAACGCCTTTGTCTGAATGGCCCGCTATACAAGGCTCTCAAGTAGAAGAATTAAAGTTTATGCACGTTGTAACATTAGAGCAGCTTGTTTCTATGAGTGATGCCAATGCCCAGAATATTAGAGGCATATATGCTCTTAAAGAAAAGGCTCAAAGGTATCTAAATAGCGCCAAGGAAGGATTAGCAAGTGAAGCTCTAGCTGAACAGCGTAGCATTAATGCAGAGCTGCTAGAGCGCTTAAAAGCCCTTGAGAGCAATCTAGAAATTGCCAAGCACTATGCTCCAGAAAAGGCTGCCTCTAAACGTGGCCGCCCTAAGAAAGCTGAAACATCAATAAAGGAATAAAGCATGGCCCGATATTTGGATGTTAATACTATTATCAACCGAGCTGCGGTTGAGATGGGATTATTGCCTTCTGAAGATCCAGCATCAGATACAGGCGATACATTTATTCAGATGGTTGGGCTATTAAATTCCTCTGGGCAAGAACTGTGTGAGTTAAATGACTGGCCTATACTAATAAAAACCTACTCTATTCTAACTACGAGTGCTGACACTGGATCTTACGATCTGCCTGATGACTTCAACTACATGATAGATCAGACAGGCTGGGATAAAACACGAAGGCTGCCTGTTGGCGGCCCTTTGTCTGCTCAAGAGTGGACATATTTAAAAGGGCGCAGCTTATTCAATGAGACTATCTACGCTTGCTTTCGTCAATTAGACGGTAAGCTTGATTTATTCCCTAATCCACCGCCTGATGGCTTAGATATTAGCTTTGAATACGTTAGTAGAAGTTGGTTAAAGGAGCAGGGTGCAGAAGTAGCAACTAGAGACACTATAGGCTCTGGAACCGATGTTTGTATTCTCGATCCTTTGCTGTCTATTAAGTTCTTAAAGCTAAAGTTTTTACAAGCTAAAGGATTTGACTATTCTGGTGCTGCAATGGAATTTGACACTCTTCTTGGCGGAAGAATAGGAAAGTCTACAGGCGCACAGGTCTTAAATGCTTCTTATGGCTCTAAAGGAATGCGCTATATAACTCCTTATGGAAACACTAGTGACACAGGGTATGGATCTTAAATGTCCTCAAAACAGCTAGTTGTTTTAAAACGGTTTTGATATGAGTTATCAGCGTAAAAAAACATTAGGCCGCTATGGAACTCAACTTGGGCAGCCAAGCATTACTAGTTATACTTTTCCAGCCGCGGTAGGCGGCATTAATGCTATTGATTCTTTAATGCTAATGCCTCCAGAAGATGCAATATACACTTATAACCTAATGCCTAGTGAATATGGGATGAGGTTGCGCCAAGGCTATCGACAGTGGGCAACAGGCTGTGTTGTTGATCCCGCAGTTAATAACGATGTTAGAACAATTATTCCGTTTGAATCCAATATACAAGACCAAGCCAATAACCGTATTTTTGGTGTAACGGCAGAAGGTATATGGGATGTAACTTTGTTTAACACTAATGTTCCTGTTAGAAAAGCAGCATTTGCACAGACTAGTGATCCCGCAGGATATGGAGTATGGGCTGAATTTACAGGTGACGCTGCGGGTTCAGGACTTAGAGGACATTATTTATTCTATGCTGATGGATTAAATGGAATTTGGCAGTATGAAGAAGCAACAGATTTATGGGCGCAGCCTCCTTCCGGACTTACTGGGGCTGACTGGCGTTACATGCCTGATGGCGCAACTAACACTGCGTTCCCAGTCGATAACGTAGCTTTTGTCATGGTATTTAAGCAGAGAATCTGGGTGATTCTTGAAGATGAAGATGATGCTTGGTATTTGCCTGTTGCTTCAATAGGAGGAGAGTTAACCAGGTTTAACTTTGGGTCTAAAATGCCTCATGGTGGAAACTTGCAAGGATTATTTACTTGGACTGTAGATAGCGGAATTGGCGTTGACGATATGATGGTTGCCATTGGCCGTGGTGGTGATGTAATTATCTATCAAGGTGAAGATCCAGAAATTACTCCGACAGGAGGAACACCTTGGAGTACAAAAGGAAACTGGTTTATAGGACAAACACCTAACAGCCGAAGAATTGCTGTTGATTATGGTCCTGATCTTTATATTTTGTCAACTTATGGTCTGGTATCGCTTAATAATTTATTGCGTGGCGAGCCGCTGTCCGGAAACATGCCTTCTAGAAAGATAAGTAGATTTTTAAGGGCAGACGTTAAACAGGGCAACAGTTCCCCTTCATGGCAAATGGTTATTAACCCTTCTGATGGATTTCTTCAGATTATAACGCCTAAACCCACTTCAACTCCTTATATTCAATACAACATGAACACTCAAACAGGTGCATGGGGATTTTGGGAAAACGTACCAATATTTAGCGCTGATTCTTTGGGCGGTGATTACATAATGGGTGGCGCAGATGGTGTTGTATACATTAATAGCGGCACAATGGACGGCACAGAGATCGTTGCTGACAATGAGTTCCAAGATGTTCCAAATCCAGCAGCCCCAGCGCCTTGGACAGTACCTGTCGCCCTTGAGTTTCAGTGTGATGGCACTCAGGTTGCAGAAACCGAGTACCAAGTAGACTTAGTAACTGCCCTCACGCAAGATACTGAGTACATTCTATCTTACAGAATTAAAGCAAATCCTCCTGTTAATTTGTTTCAGAACGTACCTACTGTCCCAGCAGGGGCGGAGTGGAGTAATCCTGTCCCAAATTCTTACTTATGCTCTGGCGCTCAGGTTGCAGAAACAGCTTATCAAGTGAATCTTGTTTTTGATCTAAAAGCAGGAGAACAATATGCAGTTTCTTTTGATGTAGCATATTCTGGAGCAGGAACTTATAAGCTGGTAGCGGGAGCTGACGTTATTATCGCTTTTAGCTCAGGTAATGGATCATATTCAGCGAGCTATACCCCAATTGTAAATCAATCAACCATGAGCATAGTGGGTAATGTGGACTTTGTAGGTTTGGTTGGAAATGTTGAGGCAGTTCTTTATGACGGGGCAGGACAGCATTCAGTTTCTATAGGCACAGAAGCTATGAATAGTCCTAGTTCTGGCAGCGGGCTGTTTACTTCTACTTTTACCGCAACAGCAACCGATACACAGATGGCGCTTGTAGGTGATGAAAACTTTACAGGCACATTCTATGAAGTCAGCTTAAGAGGTGCAACTTTTATAGGATCTCCCATTAATTTTAGGTGTTTAACTAGCTTTCAAGCTCCTGCTGGACATTCTAATTTTACTCGCGTTGGTTTTGTAAGAACAATAGGGCTTGTTGCTGGAACGGCATCACTGACAGTAAAAGCTGTCTATGATTACAATATTCAGGAATATATATCTCCTCCGCTTGTTGTCCCAATATTAGGTGAAAATGTTTGGAATAGTGCTGTTTGGGATAGAGATTTGTGGGATTTTAATTTAAAAGGGAGGTCTTTTACTTCTGGAAACTTAGGTATAGGGCGCTCATTTGCTATAGGCATGTCGGGCAATTCAGATACTCGTATTAATATAATAGGCTGGGACGTACTGTTTAATGTTGGAGGCTATTTGTAATGATAAAATTTAAACCTTTAACTGAGCAAATTGAATGGGATTGGATAGCAAAAAGGGCTTGTCCTATGAGAGTTGAAGATTCTCAGGGATTAGTTGCTTATAATGAAATTACAGGTGACATTTCTGGCATTGTTATTATGGATAGCTGGACTAAATCAGGTTGTCAGGCTCATATAGCTATTGATAACCCTATGTGTATACGAGCTGGATTATTACGCGAAGCTTTTTTTCATATTCATGTAACGTGTAATCGCAAATATGTTTTTGGAACAATACCTGCTGGCAATAAAAAAGCCTATAATTTTGATTTAAAAATGGGTTTTAAAGAAGTTGCTCGAATTCCTGATGGATATGCAGAAGGTGTAGACTATATAATTATACGAATGTCGAGAGAAAATAATCCTTGGCTACCTAAGCAAACAGAACAAAAGGAAGCAGCATAATGTCTAATAAATCGCAAGTAACAGGTAAAGCTTGGGGTAATATGAATAATGCTGAAAAATCTGCTCATGTTATTGCTAGAGGAGAAGATAGAAGTGCTTTTGGCCCTAAACAAATAAAAGCTGGTCAAGAATGGCTTAACACAAACATAGGAAGCGCAAAAAAACAGCAAGCATTATTTGTTAAAGTTCGTACAGCCGCTAAAAACAGAGTAGAAGATGGAACATTTAATAATTTAGATGAAAATGCTGCCGACAGAGCTGTAATTTTAGGTAATGCAGCAAACACAAACGATTTATCAACTAATGTTGGATTTCGCAGCCCTATTGATATGTCTCCTTATTCTCAAGTAAACGCAAACGAAAACAATTTTTCTTTTGACGGGCAGACAAGTGGAGCATGGGACAATAATAAAGGATGGACTCTTTGGAACCCAGAAATAGGAGAGTTTCAAAGCTTTTCTGATCCTGGAAAAGCCGGAGGTGTAATAGACGGTAGAAATGATTTTACGCCTGGAAATGGAGTTACTGGATATTATACCAATCATCTTGGAAATTTTGTGCTTGGAATATTGCCTTCAGCAGCTTCAGCAACAATTTTGCCAAACCCAACAGGTGAGGGAGATGGGTTTACGGCTTTACCTCCATCATACCAACCTCCAGCAGGTCAACCTCCAACAGGTCAGCTTCCCACAGGTCAACTTCCCACAAGTCAACCTCCGACAAATCAGCCTTCTGGAAATGTTCCTTTACCTTCTGATGATCCTACATTTTATGCTGAACAACCTCCCGCAGACACATCATGGGACTGGGATTATTTTAAAAACAAGAATCAAGGAGATAACGCTTGGGGCGGATACGATGTTGATTATGGCGCTTTTGAGCGCTATCAGCCAGGTCAAGATACTCCTTGGGGAATGCCTAGCGTTGAAGGCGGAAATGATGAATTTTATCAGCAACAAACTGCTAATTATATGCGCGACCAACAAGGGTTTTTAAACAGGCAGCGTAATGCTCAAAAAGCTGCGTATGAATCACAAGACAACCCTTATGAAAATTGGATGGCTGGCTCTAATGATTGGAGCTGGGCAAATAACGGGAAAGGACTGCCTACCGTTACAATGGGCGGAGGAGAACCACCTTCTCAGACGTTTAAACTTAGACAAGGCTTTACAAGAGACACTAGCAATTTAGGGATATTAAACTCATTAAGTTCGCTTGATGCGTTTAGCGGTGAAGATGACCAAGAAAGAATAGCAAACTGGAGTCAGACAGATGCCAATGGTGTTAACCCTTCTGAGCAATTTAACTGGGCAAGGCAAAATAGTCCTGATGATTTTATTCGGGGTTTTGGTTCTAGTTTAGATGCTGGCAACAAGCCATTTTTAACTAAAATTATGAACAATCTTTATGTTGGAAGCGGCAGTGGGCCACAAGCTCCATCAGGATATGCTAATCCTGTTGGGTGGGGCAACAATTATACTAACGTAACAACAAGCGGAGAATAACATGGGTGGAAAAAATCAACCAGATTTTGGAGCGCTTGCGGCAGGACAAGGCGAAGAAAATCAGGCCGTAATTCGAGATCAGATTTATGCTAATCGCCCTACACAATATACCCCGTGGGGAGCCAATTCTTGGGAAGCTACCGCTGGAATTGATCCTGCTAGTGGGCAAGAAGTTACTAACTGGGCAAATACTGTGTCTTTAAGTCCTGAGCTTCAAGACATATATAACAAACAAATAGCTATTCAAGGCGGCAGAACTGATATTGCTGGAATGCTTACAGGACGCATGGGAAATACTTTTGGTAGAGAAATGGATTTAAGAGGCGTTAACCCTATGGGGTATGCGCCTCAAACAAACTTTACTTTGACTGAGCCTGACATTGGCAATGCTTACGGAACTCGTCAAGCTGCTGAAGATGCCGTATATGGTCAAGCTATGTCTCGTATTGCCCCTCAACAAGAATCTCAAAGAGGTTCTTTAGAAATGAAAATGCGGAGTCAGGGATTAAAACCTGGAGATGCAGCATGGCAGTCTCAAATGCAAAATCAAGGACAGCAATTTAACGACCAAAATAATCAAGCTTTGTGGAGTGCTAATCAAGCTGGAATGGCTGAATCTTCACAAATGTATAATCAAATGATGGGGCAGCAACAAAACAGATACAATCAGGCTATAGGGGCTAATAGTCAAAATTTTAATCAGGCAATGACTCAAAGCAAGTATGCTAATCAAATACGTCAGCAACAGATTACTGAAGCAATGCAGTTACGAGGATTTGAGCTTAATGAGATTAATGCTTTGTTATCTGGACAACAAGTTGGAATGCCTCAAATGCCTAGTTTTAGTCAAGCAGAAGCCGCACAATCTGCTGATATTATAGGAGCTGGTGTAGCTCAAGCTAATGCAAATGCGGCCGCAGATCCAACTCAAGCATTGATTGGCGCAGGAGCTACTCTTGGTGCGGGATATCTAGCTGCAAATCCGTTTTAGGAGAATAAAAATGAATTTTACCCAACGGCAAATTTCTGATTACATGCGTCAAATGAAGCGGCAAGGCATGAATATGAATGGAGCCCCTATTACGATGGACTCACAAGTAAGCAAACTAACTAATGCTCCAGTGTCCTCTGGTATGGTTAGTGGATATGTAGATAAAGCAAAAGCTCAGTCAGAAAGAGAAAATGCTGAAGCTATGGCAAGGTCATTTAAAGGCCAAGAATCTAACATAACTTCACAGCGAGCTAGAGCAGCAGCATTGCGCGGTAAAGGTATGCCTCAAGCTAGAATGGTAGGACAAGGCAAGTGGGCTACGCTAACACAACCTAATTGGGGTGAAACACTAGAAGGCGTCACTAACAAGCTCGTAGGCGGCTATTTAGAGGGTCAGGCGATAAAAGATGCTGAACAGTTAGACGTAGATCAGACTGAGCAAGCTGGCTTGGTGTTGGCAACAGAAGCAGCAAAAGAGCAAGCAGCGTTAGCTTTAGATGCGTTTAATTTGAAAACTGATTATGACAGAGAAGATCAACGGTTTGTAGTAGAAGATAAACTTGACCAAGACAAACTAGGAATTTTAAGACGACAAGCGAAGGCAGCAGAATTAGAGGCATTCGCCAAAAGTGGAGGGGCATACCAAGGAACAGGAATAGAGGCCCAGCATTTAAACAATCTTAAAAAGTATAAAGATGACCCAACTAATCCATATTATATTGCAGCAGTACAGTGGTTAGAAAGGCCAAGAACAGTTACAGACGCAGCAGGAACTACTACAACAACACCAGGATATGATGTTGATCTTATGTTGGGGAAAAATATCTCAGATGGCCCCTCTAATTCAGTAGTTACTGAAAAGCCTACTACCGAAGCAAAAAAAGCGACAAATTACTCTGTGGGAGGAATGTTTGATTTGCATGCAAGAGAAGGAGCAAATTATATTCCTAATATTGTAGAAATAAGCGCAACGAAACTTGGAGAAGACATTATTGGCCCCGCAATAACTAGCTCGAAATTTAAGGCGCAAGGTGAAATAGCTTCTCAATGGAGTAGGTATAAAACGTTATTAATGTCAGGAAAAACTGCAAGAGCAGACGAGGTCATTGCTAACAAAAATGATTTCTTCCCAAAATTTGGTGATACCGAGGTAGATGTTGCACGAAAACAAAAGTCAAGAGAAGCAGAAATGGCAAGGGCTATTGAAGCGTTTGAGCTTAGAACAGGGAAAGATTTTAATGAAGATACTGTAATTGTTATAGAGCCTACAATATCTAACGTAAACTCAGAAAATATGACACCTGAACAAGAGAAAGAAGCTATTTATGCCAAGTTTCCAGCATTAAGGCCAGAAGACAATGATTGAATCACTCGCAACTATGACCGAAGAAGAGGCGAAAGCTAGATTAAGGCTTATAGAGTTAGATAACCTTAATGAAGCACCTTCTTATGCAATGAGATCAAGCGGTAATAACCCTATTGCTGAACCTGTTGATGAAACTGTTGTTGAAACTGTTGTTGAAGAGCCTGTTAACCCTAACGAGTATGCCGTTGGCGAAGTTCCTGTTACTGCTGGCTTGGTGAATACGTTGCGAGGTCTTGGCAGGGGCGCAATAGATAGCACAATAGATTTACCGAACCTTTTATCAGGTATGGCTGGGCCAGCGGTTACATGGGCCGGAGAAACATTATATGACGCACCAAATGACGCTGCAAGTTTAGCCAATATTACTAATCCGTTTGGAACAAATGTTTTGCCTATGACTTTAATGGCATTAGGCGATAAATTATCAAATGTTGGTGAAAGAACAAAACCATCTGAAGCTCCATTTATAGACAAACCTTTAGATTTTATTTCTAAAGAAGACCCAAATATACCTAAAGATTCATACTGGAATGCGCCCAGAAAAGGAGCAGAATGGGGCGTTGGAGGACTTTCTAACGCTTTAAGAAAAACTGCAAGAGTGTTGCCTGACATTGCAATGGGACTTGGAGCAACAGCAGGGGCCGCAATAGACACTGGATTAAGAAAAAATACAGAAATTGATACTCCGTTTGGCGAAATTGTAGGAGGTATAGGTGGTTTATTGGCTACAATAAAAGGCAGACCTAGAGCAATAGACGAAAGTGGAAAAGAAATTCCGCAAGCAGTATTGCGAGCATTAAAATACATGGATCAGAATTTTGTAGATACAAGTAACATGAGTAAAATAGATGCTAACAAAGCACAAGCAGCTGCAAGAGAGCAAAATTTTGCAGATGTTTCTTTGTCATTATCAGAAGGAGAAAAAGGAACGTTAGCAGATATTTTAAGAACTAAAGAAATTTCTAATATTGAATCTAGTTTAGCTGGAAATGCCAGTACAAGACAAAACTTAAGAGAAAAAAATCAAGAGCAATTAGATCAAGTCGTGGAAGAAGTGCGAAACAAAAGTCAATCAACAGGAGTGCCTGAGGCTTCTATTGCTTCTGCTGAAAGAGAAGTTATTGGCCTTACTCAAGCCATTGAAGCTAATGCAGTGCAAAAACAAATAGACATAGCTAACAGTAGAACACAAGAATTTGATGACATTTCTGCTTTACAGGCATCTTCTAATCAAAGAGCAACAGCGGCAGCAAATGAAAGAGAAGCGGCTAGAATAGCTTCAAGAGATAGTGAAGCATTATTAAAAACAGATTCTAGGGTAGATGAAACTGCTGTTTCTGTTCAAGATGAAATACTGGCGCAACAAGAAGCCTATAGAGCTAATATAGAAACTCCTGCGTATGCGCGATTTAAAAATGATTCTTCTAATATTCCTATGGAAACTATTGGAAGCGCAATAAACCGTTTTAGAAACCGTTTAGAAGAAACTGAAATAGCATATTTTGATCGTAAATTTAAATCTGACATAAATTTAATTGATTTAAATGCAGAAACAATAAGTCCTGACTCATTTATTACTTATTTGTCTGAGTTAAGAAAAGCAAGAAAAAACGCCAGCTCTGGAGATAACGCGGCAAGTTCTCCTACGTTAAGGCGAATGGATGAATTAATTGAAGAAATTGAATTGTCTGTAACATCTAATAGCCCTCTTTACCGAGAAGCAAAAGCAACAACAACAGAATTTTACAGAAGATTTGGAGACACAACTTTACAAAAAGCTCTTGCAGGAGAACCTGAATATTTTACTAGAAATATGGGCGGTCTTGCAGATGAATCTGGAGCAGTGGTTCCTCGGATTTTAAAAAACACAGGAATATCAACTACACCTCAGATGGTATTTGAGCAGTTGTCTAGTGTCGCAAGAAAAGAAGGCATAGATAATAAATTTTTAGTTAAGTATGGAGCTGCTATTGCAGACCTTTCTGAAGAACAGCAAGCACTTTTTAGAAATGCTGCTAATGACGCTGAAAATCTTAAACGATTAGAAACAGATGTGCCTGTAAAATTAAAAGCTGAAGATAACATTGCAACACAATTAGGAAAAGACGAAACAAAATTAACAAAAGCACTAGAAGATGAAGCCCAAATAGTTGCTACAGAAACAAAAGGATTAACAAATTCTGTTCAAGCTAGTTTGCTAGGAAGATATGTTGACAAGCCAGAGGTATTGTTGCGTGAATTAACGAGTGCAGACAATGTTACGGGTAACATTAGAAATTTAAAAGAGCTTAACAAAAGAATGATCGAACAAAATCAAGGAGCATCTTTTAGAGCCGATGTTACTCGGTATGCTCAAGAAGCATTGTTAAAAAACGACAAACAAGTTAGACGCATTTTAGAAGAATCCAATATTCTTACAAAAACAGAATTAGACAATATTGAAAGGTCTACTAATAAGTTAAAAAGCATAGAGCTTAGAAAAAATGCTGTTAGCTTTCACCTTACTCCAGACAAGAAAGGGGAAAGTTGGTGGAATGATCTTGTTAAGACTGGCGTAGTTATTACTGCCGTAAAAGCAAGTCCTGGAGGCAACGAATTAATTATTGCTGGAGCCGTGAGAAGGGCGGTAAACAGAATTTTTTCAAAAAATCCAGATGGAGCAGAAATAGCAGCATTAGAAGAGTTTTTTTTAAACCCTCAGTTATATATTGACGCAATTAGAAGAGCTAGAAATGCTGAAGAGATAACCACAGCATTTATATCAAGAATTAACGCTATGGCAAGCACTGCAAGAGCGCAAGAACGCTATCAACAAAACAACTAATTTAATGTATGGCTATTAAGCCGCAGGAGAATAAGTAATGCCACGCGATGCAGCAGGTTCATACAGTTTAGTAGCAGGAAACCCCGTTCTTAGTGGAACGGTTATATCGTCTAGCTGGGCGAATAACACACTCAATGATGTTAGCACGGCATTAACTGACTCTCTTGATCGCTATGGCAGGGGAGGCATGTTAGCTCCTTTTAGATTTGCTGATGGCACTAAGCTTTTACCTTCTGCTTCATTTGTAAACGAAATTTCCTCTGGCTTGTATAGGGACGATGGCGGTGATGTTCGTATGAGCGTTTTAGCTCAAGATGTTATGCGCTGGCAAATAAGTGGTGTTCAAATATGGAATAACACTTTATCGCAATGGTTTACCGTTATTACTGATGGTACTGCTGGGCGCGTTCCCGTAGATGCAGGAACAGTTGAGGGGCAGACGCTGTATTGGAAAGCTGCTGACAACAAATGGACTTATAACAGTGCTTTTAAAATCAATCCTACTGATGGAATCATAACCGTTGGAGTTGCAGCGCCAGGAACAGGCATTGAAGGCGGTCAGATTAACATATTGGCTAACGATGGTGGTCTTGGCTGGAGTTTTGACGTTACCGGAACAGAGCCTACTGCTCAAGGTAGACTATTTAACAGCAGCACTACTGCTGCTACTGATTTAGTTATAGGGCAGACAGGTGTTGGCAACACAGGCAGCATAGAATTTTATACCAGTGGTGTTAACAGAATAAAAATCAAGGATGACGGCTTAGTGGGTATAGGCACAGCAACACCTATTGAAAAGTTAGATGTTGATGGCGCTATTAGGTGGAATGGATCAAGCGCAGGATTTGCGACAACCACTAGCGTTGGTATGGCTGACTTCAACACTGGCGGCACTAGATTTGGTTCATTTGGTGCTGATGCCACTACTCGCGGAACCTTTGCTTTCTATCAAGCAGGACAAGACGATGCGATCTCTCAAGTCCCGCTAGTTATTGATGTAGACGGAAATGTAGGCATAGGGACTATTGCGCCTTTATTTAAAATGAGCGTTGAGGGAAATGTTGATAACTCTGCATCACTTATGGGATTATCTCCAAAAGTAAGCGTTTTAATAAGAAATACATCAGGAGCAACATTAGAGCAAAAAGCAGAATTACTATTTTCTCCTTCTAATAATGGGAGTACATTATTGCCGCCTACATCTGCCATTTCTGGAAGCTATGAAACTTTTGATGCTGGAGGTTTTAACGGAGGCGCTCTTTTATTTGGCACACAAACTAATGCTATTGAAGGCATAAAAGAGCGTATGCGAATAACAAATGATGGATATGTATTAATTGGAAGAACCGTTCCCGATCCGGATGGAGCAAGTTTAAGTCTTGGAATTACTATACAAGAAGACGGCTTTTTAACTATTACAGGAAGGCCTAATAGTGTTGTTGCCAGCTTTAACCGTAAATTAGGCGGGGGTACAGGAGGGGCGGTTATTCGCATACGAAATGAAGGCACTCTTGTGGGATCAATAAGCGTAAATGGTGCTGTTACATCGTATAACACATCCTCTGACTATCGGCTGAAAAAAAATGTAATGCCTATGACGGATGCTATCAACAGACTCAATCTTTTAAAGCCATGTAATTTTGACTGGGTATCCGATGGATTAAATGTTGACGGATTTATTGCTCACGAAGCTCAAGAGGTTATACCTGAATGTATATCTGGGATAAAAGATCAGGTTGACGAAAGCGGAAGCCCCGTAATGCAAGGCATAGATCAGTCTAAAATTGTTCCGCTAATAACCGCAGCATTGCAAGAACTTATTTCTAGAGTTGAAGCATTAGAAGCATGAGTATAACAACTACCATTATAGGTTCTCTGGTTAATCCTGTATCTGATCTATTGTCTGAGTTTATTGTGGATAAAGACAAGCAAGCTGAGATTGCGTATAAAATAGCAACTATGGCTGAAACTAATGCCCATTTACAGGTATTAGCTCAATTAGAGATTAACAAGGCAGAGGCTTCTAGTGAATCTTTGTTTAAAGGTGGTTGGCGCCCCGCTTGTGGGTGGCTCACGGTATTTGCACTGGGTATTAACTATGTTGTAATACCAATGGCAGGGCCAGTTGTAGAAGCTTATACCCCTATTAATATGGAACCACTCGATATGACAGTTATGCTGCCCTTATTAATGGGTATGTTAGGATTAACAACAGCAAGAACTATTGAAAAAACTAAAGGCGTTGCAGCTAATTAAGGGGAATTATTATGGGTGGCAAAAACAATCAAAGCAACCAAGGCGGTGCGGGGAGTAATCTTGAACTGTACGGTGGGAACCAAAATCAAACCCAACAAAATATGGGGCAAAAGAACAATGGAGCTGGAGGGCAGTATCCTCAACAGCAGCCTTCCGAATATAGGCAGCAAGAAAACAGACAAGGCATAGGCTATATGGGTGGTCAGGCTTTGGGAAACGATAATCCTGCAAACTGGAATCGACCCCCCATTACCGCAGGCACTGGCGGCCCTCTTATGATGCCACAGCGACCACCGCCACGACCCATGTACCCGAATCGACCACCACGAGCACCAATTCGTCCAACCGGGGACAACGGAAGTGCGGTACCGGGACGACCCATGTACCCGCCACGACCACAACGACCACCGGATGGTGATGGAGGGTACAACTCAGGAATTAATGGGGGATTGACGCGGGAGGAGTACGACAATTTTCCCAGCAGAGATGAGATGATGGAAAATGTGTCCAACAATGGCGGGATGGCGTATACAGGTGGTAGCCCTACTTTTGATGAAACTCAACCTACCGTAGGCACTGGCGGCCCTTTTATCACAGACAAGGGAGCTGTTGGAGCTACTAAACCTTGGCAACCTGGCCCTGAAAGCCCCAACAGAGCCGCATGGGATGAGGCAATTGCCAAAAAGATGTATGAAAACGCTTTCGCAGCAGGTGGATATAGTGAACAAGACATTATGCAAAATGCAATTGATGCAGGTATGATTTCACCCAAAACAAATCCAGAGTATTTTGACAAAAATGGCACATATAATCCAGTTCCTTATGAGTAATAACCTTTAATTAACTAAGGGTGAAATTTTGTGGAAAAAGGACGCAGGATGACTGACAAGGAAGGCATTGGGCATTTTGATATAACGCAAAGAAATGTCCGAGACATTGGTGAGATAAGAAGTGATATATCTGGCCTTAAAGTAGGAATGGATGCGCTGGGAGCTTCTCAAACTTCAGGGTTTGGCAGTCAATCTGTTGCTATGGAAAGGCTTAGTAAGCAGCTATCTCATTTTAGTCAACCTAAAGAAAAAAACTGGGCGCAAATTGGCAGTCTTATTGTTGCCGTTATTGTTGTCTTTGGCAGTATCTTTGGTTTTTTGTTTTATGCTCAAGCATCTAACACTCAATCTGTATCTGCTGCTTTGTTCCGGTTAGAAGATAGAATGCTTGCCAACAGTGCAAATCAAGAAGATTTGAATATGCAATTTATTAGCGGAGACTGTCATTGAGCTTATCTCCTCATTTTAAACGCCCTGAGTTTGCTTGTAAGTGTGAATGTGGTTTTGATACAGTTGACACTGTATTGCTAGAAGCCTTGGAAGCTATCAGAGGCCACTTTGAAGCCCCGGTAGTGATAACGTCAGGGTGTAGATGTATTGCTCACAATCATGCAGTGGGAGGCACTGAAAAGTCTCAGCATTTAAAGGGTAGGGCGGCAGACATTCAAGTAAAAGGAATTGAGCCAGAAAGAATTGCTAATTATGCAGAAGATTTGGGAATGTCAGTGGGCAGGTACAGCACCTTCACCCACATCGACTCCCGTAGTGGTGTTCCCGCTAAGTGGGGCTAATCCCCGCAAAAGCAGGGAATTGATTCGTCTTCACTAAAGTTAAAAAGATTAGGCTGATCTGTGGCGATTACTTTCATGTCAGAATAGCTAATCTGATCTTTCCTAAACCGTCCTCCAATCTTTTTTTCTTGAGCTGCCCACCAGTCTGATAGATCAGGATTTTCGCGCATAATAGAGGCTCTAATTTTTCGTCCTTTCAAAAAACACAAATCACAATTCGAGGCATTAGATGTGCCGTCTTGCATCATGGGAAGATTTAAGCCAAAGGGTTGAGATTCCCAAAAATCCCTAATTGTCTCTATACTTACACCATCGTCTGCAAGAGGAACAATATAATCATCTTTGATTTTCTGTTTTGCTACCCTGCGGGGTTCGTCTGCCCGAATGCCAACTGCTGTAATGAACTCTTTATGCCCTATTGATGTCATGTATTTCTGAATCGGTATGATCTTCAATTCCGTTGTGCAGAAACGCATTCTCGGGTTTGGCAGATAGTTTTTTTCCGTAGTCAGCAGATCAAACGGCTCGCCTTTTCTGCTGGCGGCTTTATAGTCCACAATTCGGGGTGGCAATTTGCGGCTGATAAATTCCAGCCATACAATATCCACACCCCAGTTGTCAGAGCAAGCCTGAACAAAATCTAACGTCTGGGGCATTTCTTTACCTGTATTTGCGAAGGTAACTACCGCTTCGTCAGGGAGCTTTCCGCCATTGGCCTCCAGCACCTTCCAAAGCATATACGCAGATGTTCGCCCACCGCTAAACGATATAGCGGTAGGCTCAGTGATTAAATAAGGATTTGTCATTTATTTTTATTCCTCAAGCTAAGTGGGGCCAGTAACCTCACTTAACAAGCCTAAATTGGCAGCCGCCTCTTGAGTGCGCTCTAGTTCCTCTGACAACCTTTTGATCTCAATAGTAGCTGCCTCATGGTATTGCAATAAAGTCTGCTTCCAGTTTACTGTCACACCATCATCTTCTGCCTGAATAGAGGCTAATATTACTTCATGTGCTGATTTTGGTTCGCTCATCTTATAATCCTATAGTTGATGTGTGGGAAAAGGACATGGATAGCCAGCCTGGACAACGATGATCTCTCCAGTCTTGCTGTTCTTACAGTATGCAACCTCTTGCGCGTGACACATAGAAGCCGTAGAAATGAATGTAATCAGTATAGCAAGTAACGCGTTTTGTTTACTCATGGGAATCCTGCTCCAAATGATTCGTGGTTAATAGTAAATTCATCTTTTTCACGCTGTCGTTCATTCATTTCATTAAGGGCATCAGCAATGGCTTCTAGGGCTTCAATAGCCCTATACACCAACACCTCCTCATCTTTTGTATCCATTAATTCCTTCTCCGTTTCTATGTGCCATTGATGATGACACTTTGAGCATAGCCACCTAACTACCATCGGCAATGAGTAATTATCATGGTGGCCGTGGATTCTTCCGCCACATCCACATTCACTGCATTCGTGGGATTTTTTAAGCCTCCCGTCACGAACTGCATTTCCAATTATTGTCGATGCTCCTTTTTTAATCGCATTTTTTGAAGCCCATTTGTTTTTACTCCTTTTTTGAGAGTCCTTGCCAGCCTCTGTTTTTGCGTAAGCTTCTCTTGCGGCAACTCTATGCGGCAATGCGTTTCTTTTTTTTTCGTACACAGGGTCAGTGCCTCTATCCCTGCTATCACGTTTTGCGCATTCCTTGCACTTCCCAAGCAAGCCATCTGCCATCTGTCTATTTTTATAGAACTCTGAACGGGGCTTTTCATCTCCACATTTAAAACAAGTTTTCATTAGCTACTCCTGTAAAGTTTCACTAACAGTAACCTACAAAGGAACTTTAATAAAGTCCCATTTTAGAAGGGAATATCATCCTCTGCGAAAGTAGAGGTATTCAAGGCTTTGTTAACCTCAACAATTCCCTGAGAATGTGCCTTGGCTTTAGCTTGGCTGTCTTCGGTATAAAAGACTTTGCAGTTACCCAGTATTGGGGTTCTCTCCGCGCCTTCTTCTCGTTCTTCTTTGGTTAGACTCTGACTGATAAAACCGTGGTTGTCATACTGATCAGCCTCATTTGTGTCAATAAAGGTCGTTAGATCCAAGTATGTGCCTTTCTTTCCCTGATACAATCGATCTTTAAGAATTTTTGTAACATCAATACTGATAGATACGCCTATTTTCATTACTTACCTCCAAATCGTTGACTACGGAATTTAAAATATTCTGCACGTTCTTGTTCAACAGCATCAAGCCTATCTTGATTTTCAATACAGGCTAGCTCCACCCAGCCTATTTGTTCATTCGTTAAATCTTTAGGGTAATAATTTCCGTCATTTGCTGTTTTTGTCATAAATGGCTTTTCATCATGCACACCTAATATCTCTACACCATCGTCAAAATCGTACTCAACAGTAATAGGCCAATCTGACCATTCTTGTGACGGTTTTGATTGACTACCTACACGCTGCAAGATTGTAGTTGTAAATTCAGTCATTACGCTTTCTCCCTAAAAAAATCATTATTGTCACAACAATCACAACGATACATAGCCATCACGTGAGAATTCGTCATGCGCGATCCCAGCTTGCTCCGTTAAGTTTTTCATTTGAAGATGCTCAATTTTAGTCATACCAGCATTTACTAGGTCTATGTTCTCAGGATCAAGCTCATCATAGATTTCGGCAATGGAATCACTAGAGTGATCGGCTATAGCCTCCTGTAAAGCCGCCACAGTCGTTTTAAGCTCAGAGTTGGCAGATTGTACCAGTTCTCTTACTTTGCTCTTGAGGGCCGTTATCTGGCCTTTGGGGGCAGAGTTGAATAAATCGTCCATAATATGCTGCTGATTAGCTTCAGTTAGTGCTTTATTAAACCGTTTGATTGCCCAGCCGTCACCGTTTGCTACCATCATATTGAATGATGCCAATTGCTCAGGCGTGTAAGTCTCTCCAACTGGAGCCGATTCTCCTGCAAAAATGTAATGACCTAGACCAAAGCCAACGGCACAGCATTTTACTAAGCAACGCATCCTGGCAGAGTTAATGTCAAAGGAATTGGGGTTTGATATGGCTTTATTGCGAAAATCTAGTACAGGAAGCCACATAATAGCTTCCTGATCGTCAATAATGACTGTCACTCTGACCTCCATCGAACCGTCAGCATAGTGTACGTCAGGTTCTAGGCGGTAATTGGCTAATGGGTAATTATCTTTAACCATAGCCCATGCCCAACTCCAACTTAAATAGTCAAAGCCACCTTTCTTATCAACGTGTTTTGAACAGTCGATTGCGCTTAATGTTGCCCAGACACTCATATTCTTTACTCGCTTTATAATTGAGGGGCCGTAGCCCCGATTGGTTTACTTAGCTTCAAGACCTGGAATGTTAGGCTTAACACCCTGTAGCTCTTGATACTTGAGTATTTTCCCGTAAGCAGCATTGATAGTGCTGGCTGCGCGATTAATTTCCTTTGCGGTGTTGATTTGAATGTTCTCTGCCTTCAGTGCGGCATAAAGTGCATTCTGTTCTTCGATCAGTTTATGGATATTCATATTTTATTTCCTCGGTTTATTAAACGATGTATCTTAAGTTGAACCCTTTTTAACTCTATCAACTCTTGGGGCGGGCTCTTCACCCCAAACCTTTCTCTGATTATTCGTCTGATATAGACATCAGCTATGTTATCTCTGTTATTTTGCGCTCTCTTATTACCCTCTGTTAAAGACCATGCTTTCTTTGAGATAAGCAC
>Ga0307984_1000180_pt1 | contig 26658 bp, 46 predicted proteins | sample EllFjometageno78_FD_203169 | JGI IMG/M metagenome (GOLD analysis project Ga0307984, IMG submission 203169) | Marine microbial communities from Ellis Fjord, Antarctic Ocean - #78 | ecosystem: Environmental > Aquatic > Marine > Unclassified | place: Southern Ocean | collected 2014-10-09
ATAGCATCAGGTAAAGCTCCATTCTCTGGTACATTTGAAGATTTTCAAAAAGGTAGGTTTAAAAGTTCAAACGTATCAAGTAGTGCAGGATCAGGCCCTAAAGTAGCTACTGTAAAATCAGAAATAAGAGAAGGTAGAGAGCAGCAAGCAGTAAAAGACGTATACAAGTCTAATCCTAAACTAAATAGCATTGGTACTTTACAACAATATAATGAATACTTAAAAACCATATTCCCTAATAGTCAAGTAAAAGATTTTGTTTATCATGGTGGTAACGAAAATATACAACAATTTAGTAAAGAAAAATTAGGAGAAACAACAAAAGCAGATAGTGCTAAACTTGGATTCTTTTTTTCTAACAATAAAGACGTATCTCTTACTTATATTGAGAGATATTATTTGGAAGCAATTGGAGAATTAAAAGTAAAGGTTGATGAGTTTAATGAAACATACAAGAAATTAAGAGAAAGCACAAAAAATGAGTATTCAGAATCTGCTGATTTGTATGTAAAAAGTAAAAGATTATTAACTCAAATATTAGATTATATAAAAAAACTACTAAACGACAAATTTATTACAAGTTCTGAATTATATAAAAAACAACTTAAAAAAGCTCAAGAAGCATCTAAAAAGTTTGAAAACTTTTCAAGAACAGCGAGAAAACCTTCTTTAGAAATTTCTATGGTTTCTGATGAACAGTTAGCTAAAAACTACGCTGTAAAAGTTAGGCAAATTGAAAACAAGCAACTATACACAGTACTATTGGATATCAAAAATCCATTTAAAGCTAACATCCGAGATAACAAATATGGGGGTAGATTTTTTGTAGACTCTGTATCTGAAGCTGTTAAAAACAATAACGATTCAGCTATTTTAGAAGATGTTTATGACGTTAACACAACCCCTAAAGAGTTAAAAACAGACAGAGATAAGTATGTGGGTAATGATTATGTGGTATTTGAAAGCAATCAAATTCATATACTTGGTTCTAATAAAGACATAAAAGACTTTAAAGATTTTAAATCACCCTCAAGACAGGGTAGAGAGCAGTCTACTGAGCAACAAATAAAAGATCAAACTGGAATGCCAGCAAGCGGCTATTACAGCGCTCAAGCTATGGTCTCTGACATACAACGTCAGTTTAATAGAATTGGTCCAGGATACACAGCTAAAAGAGCTAAAAAAGGCGCTTATGGAGGCGGTGGAGGTGTTTTTGTGAATGGCCCTAAAGGAAGAGTTAAAAACCCTACTCGAAGAGGTCGTCAGCAAGTAATGGATAATGAAGATGATATATTAAGAATCATTTATGCTGGTAGACAAGAAGGTGGATTTCCAGATGCTGCAATATTAGATTATTTGAAACGAAGAAAAAGAAAGGTTGATGGTAAAACTAAACCAGCCTTTACAGCTAAAGAAATAAGTAGCGCATTTAAAGTTGTACAAGATGAGGCATTTGATTCTTACATGTTTAGAGAGTACCCTAAAAGTTTTAATGATTTAAAAGGTGGTTTTTTAGCTGGTCTTAAATTAATGAAAAAGGTTGACAACTACTATAAAAAATTAGTTGAAAAAAACAATTTAATAAAAAAAAGAATAAAGAAAAATATAAAAACTAAAGAAGTTCCTTTATCCGAAGAGCAACTTAATTTAAAAGTTTTAGATTTCTTTATGGATCAAGCTATTTATAAAAGTGCAGGTGTTAAAGGTAAAAGACAAACATCTCAGCAGCTTGCAATGGAACGTGATATGTTACAAATACTTCTTCCAGATCCTTTAAAAGCAAATCCACAGCGTATTGCAGCTATAAATAAAAGAATTAAAAATATTAAATTCGATGATAAAAATTTAAAAGGAGTTCAAAGAGCATTGCGAAACTATATTCGTATGGTTCTACCAAGAGACTTGTATAGTAAAAAAGAAATTACTGATTTAATTGATGAAGTAAATAGAGTAACTGCAACTAATTTTGAATCAGTAAAAGATGAGGTTTTTAAAAAAGTAACAAAAAAAACTAACGAATCTTTAGAAACCTCATTGTTTAAAATTCTTAATAAAGAATACACTGTAATTCAAAGCGGAAGATTGAAGGGTGTTAAAATAGATAATAAAATTCGTAAAAAGTTAAACCGTATAAATAAATTAATAGTTAGTCCAGATGCTACAAGTGATCAAATAATAGAAGCAAATGTTGCATTATTAGATCAATACAACAAAATTAAAAAAGAAGAGGTTGAAGGTGAAAAGGGTGGTGATGTTATTATAGTTAACAAAACAGAATTTTCTGAGAATGATTTAGAGGCAATGGCTGAGATTACTTTAGCTATGCAAATAAATACTTCATTTACTCAAGAAATGAACGATCCTAATAAAACAACTCAATTAAGCTCTGTGATAAGTAGTCTTAATCAAATTGAAGCAACTGGTAAAGCAAATCTTGAATACCAGTTATTACAAGATGCAATTAAATACAGAGAAAACGAAAGAGCTGTATATAAGGATATGACAGGTATCGATATTGATGCTAAACAATCTCTTATTGATCAAGGAATTCCTGAAAATGAAATAACGGAACACATGATTACTAAAGAGTTTCAAGCAATAAAAAAAGATCTTTCTCTTGACGCTAAAGAAAGGGGAGGTTTAAAAGCTAAAAATGTTATAGCAAGATTTAGAGGTTCACTTAAAAGTTTAGCAGCAGCTATTGAACAAGGTGTTTTTGGTACAGCAGAAGATATGACTGGATTAATTGATAGAATTTCAACACAGCCAGGTGAAATATTTGAAGGAGCTACTCAAGACATAACTCAAAAGGAAATACGTAAAGCTTCCAGGATGTTTAAAGGAAGAATGCTTAACCAGCAATTAATTTTTTCTGAAAAAATGACTGAGTTGTTTGGTAAAAGATGGACAGCAGTAAATAGAAAAAATTCATCCTCAACAGAAACTATTGTTCGTAGTGTAGTAAAAGATGAAATGTTACGAGACCAATTAAATGAGGTTCAAAAAGTTATTACTAAAAAAAATAAATCAGAAGTAGCTGCTAAAGTAAAAGAGATACAAAAGAAAATACAAGAGAATACAATCGATATTAGTCAGAATCAATTGATGTATTATTATTCTCAAATGCAAGATCCTTCGCTAAAGCAAAGTATGATAAATACTTTTGATGCTACACGATTAGGAAATGAGACTTTTAAGAATGAATTTGAAAGTCGTATAAGGCAAGAAATTGCTGATAAATTAGATAATAAATTAATTCAATTGTCCGAATGGATGGTAGGAGAATATTATCCAGAAGCATATGAGCATTATAATAATACTTATAAAGAGATTTACAGAACTGATATGCCATGGAATCAATTTTATGCTGGTAGGGTTTATAGACAAAACGAAAATGATGCTGAAGGATTAGATTTATTAGCAGATAGTCAGTCATGGATAACAAATGTAGGTTCTGCGAGTTCTAAGGCAAGACAGGCAAACACCAATCCAATAAATAAAACAGATGGTGTAGATGCATTGTTAAACTACACTAAAGACATGGAGTATTTTGCTGCATATGCAGTTCCAATTAGAAATATTAATAAAATATTTCAATCTCCATTAATTAAAGAAACGATTAAGGATAAGTTTGGTCCAGAAATATGGAAGTATATTAATGATTCTATTACAAAAATTGCTAATAAAGGAATACAAAATCAAAACGAAACAGCAATAATAAATGCATTTAATAATACATTTTTATTATCTCGTTTAGGTTTAAATCCAACACTTATTTTAAAGCAGATGACTTCATTTGTTACATATGGTAATGATATAGGGTATATTAATTGGGTAAAAAATGCTGCTATGAGTACGGTTAAAGCACGTACATTAGTAAAAGAAGTTTTAGATAACTCTGTGGTTCTTCAAGATAGGTACGGTCAAAGTATTACCAGAACTGTAGAAAACTATAGTGACGATAAGTTTGAAAGAATGAATGGTGGCTTACTTCAACGATTTGGTTTAACCAACGAAAAGCAAGATCAAATTAGTAAAATACTAATGTGGACTACAATGGCTGGTGATAAGGGAGCTATTTTAGTTGGTGGTGTGCCTAATTATTTATATTATAAAAATAAATTTAAAAAAGCAAATCCTAACGCTACAGAACAAGAAGCAATTGATCATGCAATTATAAAATTTGAAGCTGACACTTTAAGAACTCAGCAATCATATGATTTGCAAGACAAAGATTATTTTCAAACTAAAGGAGCAATTGTAAGAGCCTTTAATATGTTCTTAACTACTCCAAAACAATATTTCCGTAGAGAAATTATTGCATTTAGAAACATGTATAGAATTATTAAGAGTCGTGGTAAAGAAGGTAAGGGAGTTTTAAAAGATAATGGAGAATTAGATTACGTAAGAAGTTTAACAAAGGCTGGAAGAAGTTTAGCAGTGTACCATGTGGTTATGCCAGTTTTATTTCAGTGGGTGTCTCAAGGTCTCCCTGGTCTTTTAAGAGGGGCTGATGATGAGGACAAAGCAGACCTGGTAAGAGCAGGTATTTTAGGTAACTTAAATGCTTTATTTATTCTTGGTAAAGTTGCAGAGTCAATAATTGAAGCATCAGCTGGAAAACCATGGGTAGGAACTCCATCTACAATACCAGTCTTAGGGCAAACAGCTTTATTAGCTAAATTATATACTGATATCGGTAAGATTAAAGATCCTGTTAAAAGACAAGAAAAGGTGAATAAGTTTATGTCTGAGGCAATTGCTTTAACAGGTATACCAGCAGGACAGCTTCGTAAAATGATGAGTAATTTTAGCACAATTGGTGAATCAAAAGATTTGGGATCGTTTATATTAAAGTTATTTAATTTTTCTAAATATGCTCAAGGAGACAAGGGTGGAAAAACAGAAAGAGGATTGTTTGATTTGACACAAGCCGAAATGAAAAAATATAATCCAGAGATGTATAAGAGACAACAAGAGCTTAAAGAAAGAATGCCTAAACCAAGAGATATTCAAAAAGAAATAAAAGCAGAAATTAGGAAAAAATTACTTGATGAAATATATGATTAAAACTAAAAGTTTTTAGAGTAGTTTTTACGTTCTGCTTCTAATTTATAATACAAGAAAGCTTGAAATCCATTAACATGAGAGTCGGTTGGGAAAAAGTATTTCCAACCTTTTGACCTTCCTTTATTAATGTAATAGAAAAAAGCAACAGCAACTTTGCCGCCAGTTTTTACGAAGTTTACGCAAGCTGTATGGTCTGAAGTTGGTATAATTTCTTCAACTGTAAATGTTTCGTTGTTTACGTTTCCAACTCTTGCTATATTAGAGTATCTTTCAGCAATTGTATTGCAAAAAGCTTGTAGTTCTGTAGCGATTCCTTTATTCATAGTAGTTGTTGAAGTTTTTGTATTCTTAATAGTACTTTAGCTGATTGAAGTAATTTTTTAAGTCTTAGTATTTCTTTTATTATTTCTTTTTGAGAGTCGTTAGATTTCATCAGATAAAGATTTAATTAATTCATTCATGGTATTTACAATATTTTTAGCTTTTTTCTTAACAGACTCATGATCTCTATCCATTAAATCTTCATAAAGATTATCTGTCAATGAATGTAAATTATTAGTTACATAATTTATATGATTAATAGCTTGAACATCATCAGCAGAAACAGGTTTTGTCATTGTTTTTTTATATTATAATCCATTAAGAAATGTATTTACTTTTCGTTCAAAAACTGAAAACTTATCACCTAATCTATGATCAGCATCTGCGACTAATTTATAAAATTTTTCGTACTTACCAGTGTAGTGTTTTAAACTCTTATTTAAAGCCTCTACTTCCAAAGTTAAGTTTTTATTTTCATTTATTAATTGCGTAATTCTTTTTTTTACCTCTGAATCATTTACTGGCACAAAGTTTTCAACATTTCCAAGCCACTTAAAAACAATATTATTGTATGAATGTTTTGCCTCAGAATCATATTTTATAGTATATGGAAGCTGCTTTAGGCCATGTATTACAGTAGCATGATTGTTGTTAAAAACTTTTGAAATATCAATAAGAGTCATTCGTAAATGTTTCCGTAATAATTCGTATACAATAGATCTTGCAAAAACATACACTTGTACTCGTGATGTATTATTAGCCATTAAATCAATATTTAATTCCTCATTTACATTTAATATAATTGTTTTAATCGTTTTTTGTCTTGGTGATATACCCATTTTTTTATCCTTTATACACTTCGGTTTTAAAGCCATGATTTTCTAATTCTTTTAGTCTATATTTTTGTAGTTCTGAAACTACCCCCTTTGGTGTTTTAACTTCTGAAAATAAAACATCACAACCTTTTGGTAGCGCAATTAAATCTGGAATACCATTTTTGTTTGTTTTAATTAATTTTATCACATAGTATCCTTCAGACTCTAACTCTTTAATCCTTTTGTTTTGTATCTGTTGCTCTGTCATCCCATAAGTTGTTTTCTGTTAAATATGCTGGATTCATCATTGGAATCCACATTGACTGTGGCTTACCAAAAACCCAAATTGTTTTAAGAGTCTCTCCTAATGTTTCTTTTGTTTCTTCTGTCATTTTTTTCCGTTTTTTTTCCAATCAATCCAAAAACCCACACCTACAATAACGTGCAAAAAAATAGATAAAGAGTATTCGTATAGATTATGCCAAGAGGTAAAGTGTAAGTGTACGTGTCCTATTATCCAAAAAGGTATAGCCATTTGTTGACTGTACCAAATTAAAAAAAATTTCACAAACCTCATTTGTTATCTCTTTTAAAATGTCTCAATGTATAATCTTTCTTTTTGGTAACAGCTTTGTATATATCTTTTTCAATACCACCTTTAGCAAATATCCAATATACATCACTCTCTAATCTTTCTTTAGTTGTCATTCTATCTCTTGACTGCCAATAGCTTGTAGCTGAAAAATCTATATTGTAATACACCAAAGCTTCAGCGTTTTTTAAACTGATCCCTTCACGACCACTTACTATCTGTAGAGCGATGCTTTTTTTTGTGGTATTGAATTCCTCCAACTCTGTACACAATTGATCTCCATAAACTTTTTTTAATGCGTTAAGCTCTTGCTTAAATTTATAAAAAATTCCAACCTTTACATCTCCAAAGTTGTCGTTAATAAACTCAGCTTTGCTTAAATCCAATATCATAGAGTTACCAGACTCAAATTTTACCGTTCCAGAATACATTTGATGTAGCTTCATCATTAGTTTTACTGCTGTATCAGCCAATATAACGTCATCAGTACCCTCTACAACTAAATCTTTTTTTAATTTGTTAGCTAATTGGTATGTGATAGGATTCATTTCAACCTCTAACACATGTTCTTTGGTCTCTACCTTAAAACCAGCTTCTTTTTGAGTATAGGATAGTGTATATGGTTGCATTTTTCGTATAATTTCTTCTGAACCATCACTATAATCTCTGATACTGAATCCACCAATAGGTCTTATTTTTATTTTAACGTAGTCCTCACAGAATCTGTAAAAACTTTTGTATCCGTTAAAAGGATTTTTAGGTATTGCGTAGACTTGATGATACATTTGACTGTAAGACTCAGGTGTTGGTGTTCCTGATAATAGTATTACATAGCATTTGTTTTTAGCTATAAGACTTTTTACTTGCTTGGCTCTCTTACTTGGTTTTGGAAATGCTCCCATACAATGAGCTTCATCCAAGACAATCATATCCCATCCCTTTTGATCTATCTTGTGTAATGACTCGTAGTTTATTACAGTAATTTTGTAAGAAGGATTTAATAGTTTGTAATCGTCTTCTATACTGCTTATTGCTTTCTTTTTAGTGATAAATAAAAGGTTTGATACTGGCAAAAGCTCACTTACACCCAAGCTCGTGAGAGTTTTACCAGTACGCACCTCCATTGCAAGATACACAAATTTGTGTACCTCCAATAAAGGTAATGCCTTGTTTATCATTTCTAATTGATAGGTTCTAAATTCCATATTAAAAATCAAAGTTACCGTTAGTTTCTAATTCATGCTTTGTTCTGAATCGCAACCATCTACCATGCTGGTCTCTATCAGCTTCAGGTTTACACTCATATTTAAACAAAGAGTATGCTTCAAGCCACTTGTTAAACTTAGTTCTTGAAACAGTCATTTTTGATTTAGGTGCAAAATCAGGATTATCTTCAACAAAGTCTAAATACAAATCGTTCTTATAAACCTTTCGACCTTTAACTAATTTATCATTAACATTGTTACTTCCAATTAATCCACACCACTCCAAAAACTCATGACATGTTCCAGCGGATAGCTGTCGTATTTTTAGGTTTACAAACTTAGACTTAATTAATCCATGCATCATGTATTCTTGTAGGCAACCAATCATGTAGTTGTCAAACTCACACCACTCATCATCATCCCACTCGCCAAACATAAGTTTGCCAAACTCCTTCAAAGGGGTTAAGTCTTTAGTGTAATGCTGTGCTAATTCCAATTCCCATTTTCTTCTTGCAAATGACGAACCTTGTCCTTTGATTGCGTAATTTGTAGTTATAGCAATTTTTGGAGATTTGCTAAATGGAATCTTAATAGCATCCTTATTTTTTTTCTCCAATACCAACCCCTCTGTTATAACACTAAATAGTCTCTCAAAATCAAAATGTTTTTTAACATCATCAAAACATAAAATCTGAGTATCTACACTTACAGTTTGATAAGCAAAACTTTTCTCAAAATTAAATGACTTACCATCTATAAATACTAACTTCTTCATATGACTTAAAGCGTTCATAAATAAGCCCTTTCCTGTTCCACCTTCAGGATTGTCAGAGATAACCTCATCATTTAAAATTACTGCTGGACAATAGGAAAGATTTTTCCATTGGTGTAATAGATATCCTATTGTAGACTTCATAGATTTTATTCTACTATCATCCTGACCACATATGTTAGTTATAAACTGCTGGTAGTCACATCCATCTCCATCACATAACCGAAAGTTTCGGTCAATTACATGGTCTTTCCAAACGTATCCACCTAAATCTAAATAATCAATTTTTACAACTGAATCATGTTTTACTTTAACAGCTCCATTCTTGTAGTAAAGATATGCAGTGTCTTTGTTGTCCTCAATAAAATAAACATCTATAGAAGATAGTAAAGTTAAAAACTCTTCTCTAAAATAGCGAGTATGCTCTGCGAAATAATTATACACTGACAAGTCATCTACCTCCAGTAAATAATTTAAAATAAAGTCTTTAATTTCTTTTTCTGATGTATGGTCAATAAGGTTGTTTGTTACTTTTACAAACACATAATTCTTACTGCCTTCAGGATTAAACTTAAAAAATCCACTCTCTTCTAAAAATTGTTTAAACAGTATGTGTACTATTTTTATAACTCCTTTGTCGTTCTTGGTCCAAAACTGGTTATTAGCATTTTCTTGATCAAGTCTTGATATTACATTCTCTATTGTCGTAGGCTCTACATCAGAGTTCTCAAGCTCAACTCTGATATCTTTTTTTGACACACCACGCTTTAGCTTCATTCTGACGTTGTTTACCTTGTCCTCGTCTTCGTAGTACTTAGTTCCAAAGTTATGCTTCTGTGCGTAAGCGCTTTCAATAGTTCTTTTTATCTCGGACTGTGTAAATGTTTTTGTTCTGTAGTTCATTAAAACAGATTCTGCTAAAGATTGATACACACCAAAGTCATTAAAAGCCGCAGCTAAAACATAAGCATTGTTATTTCTCTCTCCTTCATTCATTGGGAACTTTTTATTCCACCACTTCACGAGAATATCTACTATCTTATTTTCATCTGTAACTGGTATTGTAGGAATGTCTGAGTGCTTATTAACTTCTATGTATTCTTGCTCTTCAATTTTATCCCACAAACTTGACTGAGCATTTATGTGAATTAGGGGATCATAAGACTCATAGCACACTCGTGAGATGTTTTTACATGTCTTATCAAAGTATTCGCTGTCGTAATAATTTTGAAGGCTTAGAAAGTAGCTTTTGTGATTATCTGCTATTGGTGGTATTTTTACTAATGCTTTTAATCCATTTCCACTTGGAGATATAAATACACAATAAATGTACTTGTCTTTAGATAGCCTTTCTTTTTCTTGTAATAAATCTCTATTAGACTTGTAACCATCAAAATCTAAACAAATAAATCCACTGTGTTTTTTCAAAGCGTTATCTGCTCTCTTTGAGAACTCCCCACTAAAGCATATTGCTGGTAGCTTTTGTTTTAGTATGTTTCTGTTCTCTTTGTCTTTTTCTGCACGTATCTTTTTTACTATGTCTTTTGAAGCCCCCTCTTGTATCCTCGTAAGTACTAAATTTATGTTTCTGTAAAAAGGTCGTGATGTCTGTTTAATGTCTTTAAATAACGTAATGTCCATTTTATGTCGATTTTATGTCGTTTTTTAATTATCTAAATTCTTGTATTCTAACTACTTATATTCTTTAATGTTAGTAATGCTAATAATAATATAAAAAGTATAGATAATAATAGTTGATTAATAATTTTTACTATAGAGTTCAGTAAAACCCTTTAAAAGTGACATTTGTCACAGTTTATCGCCAAGAAAAGGGGCAAAAGCCCCCTTTGTCTTAGTGATGTGTAGTTGTTTAGAAGGGGTTATCCTCTTCAGTTTTTTTCTCTTCAGTTTTTGCTTCAGGCTTAAATGTGTCGATAGCCACGTAATGTGTTTTTCCGTACTGGTCTACCTCTCTTTTTTTCTGAACAATTAATTTAACGTACTCTTTGTTGTTGTACTCGAACTTCCAGTCTTTCGGAAGATCTGATAAACACACAGATATTGCTACTTGGTCTCCTTCAAACTTTGATTTTCCACTTCCTACATAAATTTTCTCAATTGAATCACTCATCTTATTTAATTTTAATTGTTTGCTCCATGTGGTTTAATGTAGATAACATAATATTATTTTTATGTTCTACGCTGTTACAAGACATTGGAACTTCTATCCACATAACAGATTTTTTTGGTGTAAATTTCAGTAGCTTATAATATTTGCTTATGAATGTACGAATGTATATCTTCAGTTGCTTCATTGCTAAAATATTTTTGATAAACCTCAACAGCTTGTTCTACTTTTTCTTGCCCTCCTCTTAAAAAAGAATCAGAACATTCAAAAATACCTAATCTTGCTGTACGCTTATCTATTACTAAAAAAATTAATGGCTTACCAAAGAGTCTTTGGTATACATAGGCTTGACTATCATAGTTATAAGTCTTGGCGCTATACATAAATTTATCTATGTCTCCACTGGTTTTTATGTCCACTAACAAACCCTTGTTATGGTTTACAATATCAGCTTTACCCTTCCAGTCTAAAGACATAATCTTTTGTATCTCTGGAACTTCAAACTCATTTCCATCATCATAAATATAATCAAACATCTCCATGTTAGAGGTCATCTTAGTGCATAAAAAATCAAGGTGTTCCCTTTCTTTTGATAGTAACAACATCTCCCCAAGTGAGTTCTCTAATGCTTCTTTGTACTTAACAGAGTTTCTTGATGTAACATCAACCTCAATAAAATTGTCTATTTTTTGTGGCTCTAATATTTTAGTGTGAAAATATCTTCCTTCCAACATTGGCTTGGTCATCTCCTGATTAACTCTAAACTGCGTTGGATTTTTTAACAGCTTTCCTATGTCGGAATTCGATAAGTACTGCTTACCGAACTCCCCATAGTATTTAGAGTCATCTTCAAGGTGTTTTAAGATCTCTGATTTATCCATTTTTTATAGCTTTAGCAAGTTCCTTTTTTACAACAGCTTTCATGTTGTACTTAGTTTCTAATCTTTTAGCAATCTCCTCAAGACCTAAAGATTTATTTTTAGCAACAAAAGAAAGAACCTTTACCCAGTTTGTATCTCCAATATCTAAGGTAATAAGAGTTTTAACTTTCTCTGCTTTAGGAGGTGTTGCAGTCACGTTTGTAGTCTCTACTAAATCCTCTCCAGCATACAAGCTTAATCCAAGTCCATGCATTGCAATAGCTTTTGCAGTTGCTCTTTGGATTGCTGTGTTTACATCCATGGATGTGATTTTATCTACAGTAATTGATTTCTGTCTGAAATCTTTAATTGGAAGATAATCAATATGCTCAATATTGTTTACTATAATACCAACCTTTACATAACCAGTTACACCATCAGTGAACCAGTTTAGTCCAGTCTCAGGAGATTCGTAAACATTTCTTTGTGCATCTGAATGCTCTAATTTTAGGTATGCCCATGCATTAGCCCATGATAGGTAATCGAGATTACCTTTTTTCTCAATTTTGCTTTTTACGTTTATCGCAACCAGCTTTTCAAAATAACTTTTCTCTGTACTCATTTGATTTGATTTTAATTAATAATTGATTTTAACTTTAACTGAAGCTCTGCGTATTTATGCAAGGCTTGTTCTCTTTTGTTTTTTAGATTTTGAATGTGTTTGTCGTTTTTACGAGTATTAACTTCATTCTTGATTTTATTTTCTATAAGCTCCAGCTTATGTAAGCAATTTGATATTCCTAATTTTATACAGCCCACGTTCCATCCACTTTCTTTAAAAAAAGAATACTCTATTTGAGTACACTCAGTGTAGTAATCCCCACCTTTAGTTGTATTCATTATTCTAATTTCATCACTGAATTTATGAATCTTAACACCCATCTTCATTACATTAAATCCTATAGGCTGGTCACTAAAAACTGGCTCATTTTGATTCATTGCCTGATGTAAGATTTCTTTTAACGTGTACATACTAATTGTGTAAAATTTCAGTAATAAGATTCTTGTAGTCTGAATCTCCATCTATTAATTCTTTAGCTTTCTTATAGCTGTAAATAATATTAGAATGCGTCACTTTGTGACCATTCTCTTCCATGAATCTCTTTATATATGAAACTCTAATTGGTCTTTCCATACACAGATAATAAAGCATCTGTCTTGCATCTACAATGTCTCTTCTTCTGTTCTTTTCAAACATCTCATCTAAAGTGATGTGAAATTTCTTAGCTATTGCTTTAGCGTAAACATCAAATATATCTCTTTTCATTTATTTGGTTTTTAGTTTGATTAATTCAAACTGCAAGTGATCTATTGCTTTCTGAATATCTTCATTAGGATTCTCGTGTTTACTATATGCTCTTAGTATGTAAGTACATGCAGTTCCTAAATTGTAATTTAGATTAAAATTTGTCACTACCTCGATGGCAGTGTAGTTGTTGTCTCCATCGTAATAAGAGGGTGTATCAACTTTTACTTCTTCTAATGTATTGGTGCTTGTCCAATGTTGTCTGTCTATTGCCATTACGTTATGTTTTGTACCACAAAAACCCCCACATTTCTGTGGAGGCGATTGTTTAAATCAACTACAATTCAAACTGGTTAGATACCTAAAGGGACTTCATCCTCTTCAATCTCTGTAAATTCTGTGTACTCAATTTCTTCTGTTTTCAATTCTTGCTTGTCCTTGTTAGGATTAAATGATAGGAAAAGCTCTCTTAATTCAATATAGTTTTTTGTCATGATTTTATTAAACTTTAGTTATACTTGGTTTGTAAAGATACTATAAATACATAGTAACTAAGCTATGTTTTTTAAAAAAGATACGACAACGTACCCAAGAAGATATGATGTCGTACCCAAAAATACTTGTTATTGCCCATCTATGAATTGCTTTCCAGCACCATGTTTACAAATTCGTCCACATGTATTTTGTGTGCGTAATCATGCTCTTCTTTCATAGCATGTTCTAACTCCTCTCTATCGGTTTCTTCTTCAAAATTGTAATATAGATTTTCCATCCATGAGCCAACATCATCCACGTATCTACTCTCGTGATAGGTCATTTCTTTGTGGTCTACAATTCCTTTTTCATTAAATTCAACTATACCAGCAAAATCGCAACCACACTCATCATACTCCATATTAGCAGTCAGGTTGTAGTAAATACAAATCTGCTCAACTAAGCTTATTGGTGGACTCCAAGCACTATCTCCAGCAATCGTAAAGTCATCAGCATCATCATAATTGTAACTCTTTAAGCAAAATTCCCACCATTTTGTTCCATAGGTGTAACACATTTGATAACGCTCTATATTCACATGTCTTTCCTCCAAAACTTCAAGGCTATCTCCAACCTTACCCTTGTCTAAAACAAAGTCTCCAAACTCTGTAAAGTAGTTTGTTTTGTCATACTCCTTGAACTTGTTTTTTAATTTTTTAAGCTGTGTAGCATCTCCATTAAACACTACGTGATTCCAACAATTGTTTGCCATTTTATTTAATTTTAATTATTTGACTTATGTCGTGAATAGGGGAGAATCGAACTCCCCAAGCACCATGCTATTCTATTGTTATTATTAGTAGCTTGATTCAACTACAACCACATTGTCTTTCACAATAATTTGACCAGTATCTTCCCACTCTTCTCCTCGCCACTCTACCTTACCACTAATCTCTACGTCCCATACCTTGAACACATACTTAATTAGATATTCTAACCACTCCACGAACTTGTAGAATTTCTCTCCCTCATCCCATTGGAGGTATAGTTTCTCATCAGAACTTTTATTGTATGTGGTGTATCCCCATTCATTTACTATTTCCCATTGTAACCATATAGATGGTTTACCATTTGGTTGATAGCCATCCTCATGTCTCTCGTCGTGAAACTTTTTGTATACTTTAAGCATATCGTCTGTAAGAGGTTTATTGAATTCAAATCTTCCTCTAAAATCTGTAGTGTATCCCATATCGTTTTATTTTATTTTTATTAATGATTTGTTAATGCGTAATACGAATTGCTGTAGCTCGTAAATTTCATCACTACCAATTCTGTCGCTCCAACCCAGCATTTCTTTTATCTGAGTTCTTAAATCTATCATGTCCAATTTCATGGTCTTGATTGTTTTTTGAGATTCCATGTAGTCTCCCATTAGAGATGTTATTTTGTTAAAATCTCTGTCTTTTTGTGTTTCCTTGTAGCTCATCTTATAATTGATTTTTATTTTGGCTTAATTGCCTTTACCACCAAAAACCCACTCCGTTTTGGAAGTGGGTTTGGCTTATTAAGGGATCTGTTTAATCGTTCTTATTTTCTTGTACATATTCATACAGCTGAGTTGATATCTGTGTCTCTAAAAAATCATAGTAGAAAGTTGTAATATCCTCTCCATTTAAGAACACTTTAGTAACCTCTAACTCATCCTCTGGAGGCGATTCATAATCTCCATCATCCCAGTAGTAATCGTAATGGATTTCTAACTCATATGCGAACGCTTCTGTAATCTCGTAAACTCCTTGTATCTTCATATCTCAAAGTCTTTAGTGAATGTCCAATCGTAGCATCCATATCCATGATTAGTTGTGTAGATGTATCCAAGTGATACAAGTTTAGATACAATCTTATTTGCGTGTGCTTGAATTACATTGTCGTAAACTCCACCACTATTGTCTCCCAAATAACCACTACTTACTTTTGCATAGTTATCCTTTTCTAATGTCTCGATGCATCGAGATGCATAGTCTTTTACTTTTTGAATATCTTCTGTTGTCATAATTTATCTATTTACTGTGTTATAATTTCCAGCCCTTGTGGAGCAACCTCTATTGCTACCACATGACATTAAATTAATTAAAATTAATATGGCAAATGATATTGCCATTACTCTACTAAATACTTTAAATGATTTCTTCATATTATAATTGGAATTGGTTTAGTTTTTGCTTGTTATTACCCAGTGGTTTATGACCTTCCAAATCAGCAATAATATCGATATTTTCAAATATATCTTGATTGATATTGTCTCCAGTCATGACCTCTTCTAAGACATATAAGGCTTCTTCATCACTTACATCGTAGCTTTGTTTAACGTCATCTACGTGCCATAAATTTGCTGTAAAATAACCTTGAGATTCAAGGTATTTTTTTGCTGTGTCAATCTTTGATAATCTAAATTCTTCTGTAAGTTTTCCCATTATAATTGATTTAATTTATTAATACTATCACTGAAATCTACTCCAGCAATCACATTGGATTCTGATTCTTTACATCCTTCCATTTCTACCCATTGGTCGTAAGTTCTGTAGGTGGTTCGGACATGAATAATAGACTCTAATGACTCTATGCTTCTGCCATTGATATTGCAGACTAATCGCATTTCTTCTTCGGTTGCGATGGTAGTTACATCGTCCCATACTTGATTGAATTTTGATGTTTGATACATGATTATATAGTTGATTAAAATAAAGGCTTAATTGCCTTAGATACTGGAGCAGGAATCGAACCTACTTTACAACCATTCCAGCTGGACAGCATGTGCTATAATTTACTGCTGTAGTTCAAAGTTATCCACTCACACAGCTTTGCTTGATTACCTCCATCTAACTCCATGTAAAGCTTAAAGAAATTCAATGTACCTCCATAGGAATTACGCTGGTTTAAATTAGCCCATTTGGATGCGATGTGATTACACATGCTGGTGTTATCTGACCATACTTGCTGTATCCAGTTGTGAGGGAAATTGTTAGCAAAATACATGAACTCAGTTATCTGCTCCACACCACTTTCGATAGGAGCTGTAGAGAACTCGTTTTTTATGCTTCTGATTCCATTTGATTTTTGCTCTCCTTTATTAAAATCTTCAATGGTTTTATATTCCGTTTCAAACATATTGTTATGCTCGTAAATAAGTTCCATAATTTCTGCTTTAGTTAGAAACTGCGTAGCATCTTTATCATCAGATTCACGATATACATACTGGTGTGTTATTGTGCATCCTTCACTGCTGTGTGTGTTTCCTTCTTCATCCATGTCTTGATACCATTCTGTCCATAAGTACAGCTCTTGCTCGTACGCATCTGATAGGATAAAGTCATCTGAATAAAACCCCTCTTTACCACCTATTCTCAGGTATTCATTTTTGTGGTTTTTCTTTAGCCATAGTAATAGACTTGACTCTCTATTAATGGTTTCTCCAGTATGCAAAAGGTATCCTTCATGCATTCCTTCTCCAGTAATAATACATGTTCTTGGTGCTTTGTTTGAATTGCTCATAATTGTAGTTTAATTTTAAATTAAGTTAATACGCTTCACAGCGTTTCATCGTTACCGAATCATCAGTTAACTGGGTTATATTCTTGGTACAAAATGTTCATCTTCATAAATCAATCCAATGAAATCGTGAAGGATATCTTCATGCGAGAATTGTGATTCCTCATTGAATAATCTACCAGCCCATTCTTTATTGTACATTATAAATACTGCACAAACACCAGTCTTGTTTAACCTCTGCTGGTCGGCATAATGCTCAAGTATATTGTTTGGTATTAAGTCTTGTAATTGTTGTGTTCTTTCACACATTTCTGTGGCTCTAAATCCATCCATAATTCTTATTGTTTTGTTATTATTATCATTCCTTTTTTGCCAATCCATTTGTCAATTATTGATTTGCTCTTAGCATTTACAAAATCTAAATCTAAAAACATTGCAATCCCTAATGCTCTATTCATGGCATAATCATACACGTTCGTAGTGTTAAACAATTTGCCATTTACAAATACTTTATAAGTACTTGTTTGTTGAGTAACAACTTTACCATTTACTGATTTTGTAGTTGTTCCATCTTTCCAGTTAATTTCCATAATTATTGTTTTTAATTGATTATAAATTCTTTTTGATAATACTGCCATGCCTCTTCTATTGTATGCATTCTGTTTCGATACATTGCATCTTGAGATGACCAGTAACTGGTAGCATCTGTTTCTGTCTTAATCACGTTATCAGATTCAATCCATTTCTCGAATCTGATTCTGTGTAATTTCCATGTAATTTCCATAGTCATTTGATTTAATATAATTCTGATTTCTCGATTTGTTTTACCTCTCTTGCTGGTAGCTCACTGGTATAATCTAAGTATCTGTCGAAGGTCTTTTGACACTTCTTGTCCCAAGCATTATAGTTCTTTTCATTACCAGCACTATCAGAAATGTTACGTTGTCTGTCAGCCTCATTGTGTTGTGTTAACCAGTAAATTGCCTTGTTCACTTTTGCTTGATGTTTCTTGTTTAATGCTATCATGATTAAATTGGATTAGATGTTACGAAATAGCTTAGTGCTATTACATTCTTTTTTACTTGGTCTAATTCGTACAGCTTCTGTGCTGTCTTGATTAATGCACAATCGATGCGCACATACTTGATTACTGATTTTGGTTTACTCATTGTAGTTGAATTTAAAGTTAAGACGCTTCACAGCGTTTCGTCCTATATGGACTCATCAGTTAACTATTCTTAATTAGGTCTAAATGATGTTTGCCATAATACCTATCAAATAGTTCCCACGCTTCCGACTCACTACAGTCGTTCTTCCAAAACTCAGTGCAATGCATTAATCTACATCCTACAACCTCGCCTATCCCAAATGTAGCGTGTACTATCTCGTGCAATACTACTTGAGTAAATCGATTTACATTAATATATTTCTTGTTGAAGTGTATAATGTTTTTACCAAGATATGCATAGGCACACGCATCTGTATTTTCACTTACTATCCTAACCTCAATACGTGGTATACGATAACCTCTTCGCTTTATGTTGTAAAGTTCGTCCATCACTTTTCTTCTCATTGCATACACATTGTCATCCATTTTTAACATCTTACCACCTCTTGCAGCTGTGTTTTTTAAAGCTCTTGTTTTTCTCATTGTAATTGAATTTAAAGTTAGTCATCGGCATAGGTTTTGCTCCTACATTTTTAGTATGATATCCTCATAGGATAATACCGATAATTTGGTGTAGATTTCACTCTCAAGACTCGCACGTTAACTCCATCGACAGATGGTTAAGATATGGTTAGATATATCACAGAATTCTCAGTTAAGGAATAGCCAATTTTTTATCCTTGAAATCATTTCTACTTTTATGTAATCCCTATGAACACCTTAGTGCTAACTACTTCGCTTGATAGATATGGATAGAGAGATAATCTTAACGGAATCGTTAAATGATTGATTATCAGCAGTATGCAGAAGGCATAGTTAAAGTAACACTTTAGATAACGTGTTGTAACTGCTTGATTCTCAGTAGTTTAGGTCAGAATGTCAATGAACATGAGGATTTCCTCTCGACAAATATAAGCTTTTATATCCTAATACTACTATAACTTGTCAATAAAATGTCAATAAAGATTGTCTATTAGCTGATACACTGCCCTCACTACTTTATACAAAAGATATAATCCTGTTATAAGCGTAATACTTACCAGCTACTTAAAAGATGTTGACTATGTTTTGTTTGGGACATACAGCCATCGTGCTGGTGTTAAGGGAAGGCTCTCTCCTTCTCCTTTCTTTTGTGCTTGTCGCAGCACAGCAGCAGCAGCTTAGTCTTTACTGGGCGAGATGCATGTAATGACCAGCAATACAGCACAGATACTGGTACTGGTACTGGGCTGACTGGACAGCACTGGCGCTGATAGGAGGGTTTTCTGAAACAATCCCACAAAAAAGTCTGAAAAAGTCTGTTTAGCTGTAGAATTTTTGACTTTCTTTAAGCCAAGTGCGCGTGTATAAGCTACTATAGCCCTAAACCTATAGATGTGTAAACCGAAAAAAAATTTTCACTATATTTGTACGGTAACTTTTAAAAAATATATTATGGACAAGAGGGATTTTATAAACGGATTGTATGTTGAGGGTGGTAGATTAATTAATGACCGTCCTGATGGCATGTCTGGGATTGCAAAGGCAGCTTCTATTAAGAGGTCGGTAAAGAATGATCGTAAGATTAATCAGATTGCTGAAGGAATTCAGTTAGCAGAAGGCAGAAAAAACTTTAAAGGGTTAAATTTTTAAAATATTTTCGTTTTATCATTAGTTTTAAAAAAGGGGAATCATGTATTTCTCTTTTTTTTTATCTTTACATGTAGATAACCGACATTTTTATGACAGTTATTGTGTCAATTTTTTTTCATTAACTAACTGACTCTTAATACTATATTCTTTAAATGTCGATAATGTCGATAATAAATAGAATAATAATAAATAAAAAAAGAAGAAGAGTAGTAAATATATATAAAGAGTAAATGAAGAACTTTGCCTGACATTCGACACATCTTATTTATGTTTAATGTTTAAATATATTTTAGTATATTTGCTTAAATTAAATTTAATACAATGAGCAATTATATTCCAAAGAACCTTGAGTTTGATCAACCTGGTCGTGACAAATTAATTCAAGGAATTACAAAAATTTCTAAAGCAGTAAAAAGCACGTTAGGCCCACGCGGAAAAACGGTTCTTATAGAATCCCCTGAACATATTGGTGGGATGACTATTACTAAGGATGGTGTGACTGTAGCTAATTCTATTTTTTTAGAAAACCCTATAGAGAATCTTGCGGTGCAGATGTTAAAAGATGCTGCACGTAGAACAGCAAACTCTGCTGGGGATGGAACGACTACTGCAATTGTATTAACTGAGGCTATTATAAAAGCTGGAGAAAGTAATTTAACAAAAGAAAATAATATTACTGAGGTTGTAAAAGCAATAAATGTTTTCAGCAAAATTGTTTTAAAAGAACTAAAAAAGAATTCACGTAAAATTACTAAAGCAAGGCTATTAGATGTTGCTACTATTTCAGCAAACAACGATAAGACTTTAGGGAAAATAATTTCTGACGCTTATAACAAGGTTGGAAATAACGGTATTGTAACTGTAGAGCGTTCTCAAAACCATGAGACATATGCTACAGTGACTAACGGAATAAAAATTGATCGTGGATATACTTCCAATTTATTTATTACAAACCAGAAAAACGATGAGAGTGTTTTAGAAGATACTTTAGTTTTAGTTTGTGACCAGGAGATAAGTAATATACTTCAAATAGAAAATGTATTAAAACCAATCATACAGCTAAACAAAAAACTTCTCATCATTGGACCATGCTCAGTCAATGTTGTGAATACTCTGGCGGCCAACGTAGTGCGAAATGGCTTAAAGTTGTGTAATATTATGCCACCTCAATTTGGTTATAAGCAGCACGAACTTATGCAAGACATTGCGTTGTCGGTAGGGGCTAAATACTTTTCAGAAAAGACTGGAGATGATTTAAGTCTTTTGGAAATGTCTGACCTTGGTCATGCTGATAAGATTATATCTGGTAAAAGTCAAACGGTTATTATTAAAAATAATCAAATGACTGAAGAAATAAAAAATCGAATCTCTGATTTAAAAGAACAACAAGAAAATACAGAGATTGTTTCGGACAGAGAATTTATAAACGAGCGTATTGCAAGTTTATCTGGATCTATAGGTGCTATTTATGTTGGAGGTAATTCTGATATAGAGCAAAAAGAAAAATATGACAGGGTAGAAGATGCTGTTTGTGCTGTTCGTAGTGCTTTGGAAGAGGGTATTGTAAAAGGTGGAGGAATGGCGCTTATGAATTGTCAGAAAAAAATACACGAAGTATTCTTGACTAAAGTAAACGATGATGAAAAAACAGCATTTCTAATTTTATCAGATGCTATTGAAGCACCATGTATGCAGATTTTAGAGAATGCTGGTAAAAAATATGGAGACATCTATCCTCAGAAGACTATAAAAATCAATGAGGACTACAACGTAAAGACTGAAAAGTATGGAGACTTTTTTAAGATGGGTGTTATAGATCCTTTAAAAGTAACTAAGACCGCATTTGAAAATGCAGTTAGTGTAGCAACGACTATTTTAACAACCAATGCAATAATTACTCACGCAAGAGCGATAGAATAATAAACCATACATATGAAACCAGTAGGGAAATATATTGTAATAAAAACCATAGAAGAGGAAGTTAAAACCTCATCAGGAATATTATTGTCAGCAACAGATGTTGATGAATTTAGATATCGAAAAGGTTCTGTAGTTAAACCAGGAACAGATGTAAGTGTAGTTAAACCAAAAGATTTAATATACTATGACAAAAACTCTGGATTTACTATGTTAATTAATGAAGAGCCTTATACTATTATTCAGGAACGAGATGTAGTTATAGTTCTTTAATTTCTTTATTCATTTCTTTAATCATATTGCGATAAACTTTATCCATGTATGATGCATCATTTCTAAATAACGGATTAGCTGTTGCAGTTTCTGCAATTTCTTCTCCGTTAATTTTTTTATAAATAGTATTGATTATTCTTTTAGACTTATAAGTTAATTCGTATAGAGTTGTTTCATTTCCCTGTCTTTTTCTCCAGACATGAATCCATTCTTCTTTTAATAATTTATTAAAACGATTTAGATCCCAGGACATTATTTGTTCGTACTCTTTGAATTGGCTTTTATTAAATATTTGTTCGCTATACAAAAACAACAACATTTCTAAATCAGGTGTGCCTAATCCGTATTTAGCCTTTACCCAGTATCTTATAACCCTCCAGTATTTTAGAAAATCATTATCAGGTAATATTCGTGTAGTATTTTTTCTTGGATATACTCCGTTAAATTTCATTAGATTAAATTCTTTATATTTGTAAATATATAAACAATTAATTAAACTTAGAAATTATGCCAAAAGTAGGAAAGAAAACATTCGCTTACACAGCAAAAGGGAAAGCAGCAGCTAAAAAAATGGCAAAAGCTACAGGTAAAAAAGTAAAAACTAAGAAAAAATATTAATGAGCTGCGCAGGAAAAACAGGTGATGCATTAGCAAAATGCAGAAAATACGAAGCTTTAAAAAAGAGGTATGAAAATTTTAATGCAAAAAAAGATACCATTTTAGTAAGCAAGAGTAATAACCAAAAAGGAAATGACTTAAAGCTTCGTATGAGAAAGGCAAAAGCTGCTGAAGCATTGGCATTAAAAGAACAAAAAATTAAAAAGCAAAAACCAAATACCACTCGTAAATTAACGTATAATACAAAAGGTTCAGCTAATGAGGACAAAAAAGTTACTCAAAATAAAAAAACTAAAGTCTATACATCTACTATTAAAGTAAATAAAAAAGAATTAGCAAATACTATTGTTAAAAAATCAATTAAAGTCAAAGACACTAAAAAGGAAGTTAAAAAAACTAAGCCTAAAGTTAAAGTTAAAACTACACTTAAACCAAAAGGTATAACTAAAACTAAACCTAAAGTTATAGCTACACCTAAACCTAAAGTTGTAACTAAAACTAAAACCAAGCCTAAAGTTTTAACTAAAAGAGAATTATCAGATAGAAATAAAGCTGATAAGAAAGCTTCTAAAGAAAGAGCTAAAGCAAGAAGACGTAGTAGAAGAAAAGGATTAGACCGAAATGCTATTAACTAAAAAAATATTTATAAATATTTGTATATTTGTAATATTAAATTTTATTAATTTTTAAATATATTATCATGAAACAAGGATTTAACTCAAGACTTAATGAATCATTAGGTGAAAGAAACGGAAAGAAATCTCAATCTATGAAAGATCGTAGAGATGAGTCTAAGTCCATGTCTAAAAAAATGTATGGTCACGCTTATGGTGCTGACAAATCTATGTCTTACAGACACGCAGCTAAAATAGTTAAGCACGATCATTTAAAATAATATTATGAGCTTTAAAAAAGTAGCAGCAAAGATTGCAAAAAAAGGAGGTTACTCTAAAAAAGCGGCTGGAGCTATCTTAGCTTCTGCATCAAGAAACGCAAGCGCTAAAGCTAAAAAGAAAAACCCTAAACTTAAAAAAGTAAAAGGTAAATCTAAGAAATAAATAATTAAATTTTAATCAAATGACTAAAAAGAAAATTATTAAAAAAGAAGTAGTAGATAAAACAAAACCAGTTGAAATTGTTCTAAAAGATACAGTTCAATATGTTAATGTTTATCCTAAGTATAATCCTTTAAGAAAGTAAAATGGGGAAACTATTAATAAAATTAGGTTATTGGGTAACAAAGATATGGTGCAAGTTTGCTTGTTTCTATAATTCTATTGTTGCAAAATTAATTATAAAAGTAGATAGTTGTCCTAATCAAATTTGTGTTTGTAAAAAATGAAAAATGTTTTTACTAAAGTACAGAAAATTGAAAGATCAAAAGGATTTGGAGATACGGTAGAGAAATTTACAAAAGCGACTGGAATAAAACAAATAGTAGACACAGTTACAAACGGTGATTGTGGTTGCGACAAGCGTAAGGATTCTCTTAACCGAATTTTTCCTTACAAATAGAAGAAGTTAGTAGTGATTAACAACGCAGAGATAACAAACTCATGGAATAGCAACTCACCGCTATTAATCACTACTAACTTATTCTAATAAATAAAAACGAGATTTTTAACCCTCAAAAAAAATAAAATGGCATACCCAAAAATTACAGTAAACACAGGACTGGCAAGAGAAATAATAGCCAGTGACGTAACACCAATACCTACACCAGACTCACCAGTAATTTCAGGTACATCTACAGGAATTGCAAGCGGAACAGCAGATGTAGATACTGCATTTGCATTAGAAGATTCAACAGCAAACTTTTTAGCTGCAACACCTCCACTACCAGTAGTGGTAGGAGATTTAGTTATTTCAATAGTTGCAGGAGCTGGAACAGCTGCGATAGCACCCATTACAGGACAAGTAATAACTTTAGCAGCAGATATATTTCCTAATGGAAATGAAACTTATGCCATTGTTAAAGCAAATCATTTAATTGTATCTGGAGAAACATTTATAACCAAAGGTGTAAATGTAGGAGATATAGTTTGGAATGACACTGCTAATACTACAGCTGTAGTTACCGCTGTAAACAGTGAAGTAGATTTAACTCTTTCAGTTGATTTATTTGGTGGAAGTGCAACTTTCAATGATGACTATGAAATATATTTAGGAGGCCCTGGTGGTTCTTCAAGAATTAATTCGGCAGAAGGATGTTTATTATACGTTGGTAGTTCTTTATCTCCAATGACAGCTGCTGGAAGTTATGTAGATATACGTGTAAAAACAACAGCAGGAAATATTATTACATTTGAAAAATTTCCAGTTGGAAGTTATTTACCAATACAGATCACTCAGCTATTATTAACCTCAACAACTGCTGAAGCAAGGAATGCTTGTGTAGCAATATGGTAATATGGAATTCAACATGTCAGATATAAAATTATACGCATTAAACGTAACATCGTTGGCCTTATCTTTTTCACACATTGACATGGCATTAAAGATTCTTCTTTTAATTATCAGTGTAGGATATACCGCCCAAAAATGGTATCTTTTAGATAAAGATAGAAGAGATAGAAAAAAGAAATAAAATGTTCTTAATCTTAATTGAAAAATTAAAAGACGCAGAACATCTGCGTCTTTTTTTTTAAAATAAATATAGATGAGAAATATAGATAAGATAATAATTCATTGTTCTGCAACTCCTCCTCACAAAGATTTTAGTGCGGAAGATATAAGGGACTGGCACGTTAAAGGAAATAAGTGGAGTGATATTGGATATCATTACATAGTAAGACTTGATGGTGCTATGGAATATGGAAGACCTATAGAAGTGTCTGGGGCGCATTGTAAGGGACACAATCAAGATAGCATTGGTATATGTTACATTGGTGGAATGGATAAGGATATGGAGTGCGCAGAAGACACCAGGACACCTAATCAAATAGCATCACTACTGGAGCTTCTTAGATTATTAAAAAAGTTTCATCCTAATGCTGTTATACATGGGCATAGGGATTTTTCAAGTAAAGAGTGTCCAAGTTTTGACGCAACAAGTGAATATAAAAATATATAATTATGGCTTATAAACAAAAATGTTGGAAAGGTTATGTTGCTAAAGGAACTAAAAAATCTCCAAGTGGTAAAATGACAAAAAGCGGAAAAGTTAAGCGCGTCAATAACTGTGTAAAAAAATAAATTATGGCAAAAGCATTTAAGATACATAATATGTATAGTAAAACAGGTATTAAAAAAGTAGCTAAAACAATGAAAGATCATTTAGCTTTAAAGAAAAAAGGATATAATCATACTCCTAAAAAGAAATAATGGCAAAACCAAGAGCTGGAAAAGCAAAAGTTAAAGTAACAGCTTCTGGAAAGAGAGTGAGTTATGGTCAAGCAGGTCAGGCTTCTGGTGGTGGCCCAAGGGTAAAACCTGGTACTACCAAAGGGGATAGTTATTGTGCCAGAAGTTTTGGAATAAAAAGAAGACTGTCTAAGAAAAAACAAAACGATCCTAACACTCCTAATAATTTATCTCGTAAGAGATGGAAATGTGTAGGCAAAAAATCTAAAAAATAAATTATGAAAAAGAAAAAAAAACTTCCAAGATCTGAAAGAATGATGGTCAGATCAAACTCAGTTCTCCATAAAGCTAATGTTGCTTTAGATGAGGGTAGAATGAAAAAAGAAAGTCGTTTATTAGACCGATCTAAGAGATTAAAAAGACGATCTAAAAGAGTTTTAGAGAGAGAAGAATATAGGTCTGCTAAAAAAGTTGGGTTTGGCCCAAGTTATCTTAGGAAAGGAATTGCTTAGACATAAGGGTTTAAAAAAATAATTATGAAAAAAATATTTGATTGGTTCGGAGGTAGCGTACTTAAAGATTTATTAGGTGGCCTGGATAAATTATTTACTTCTAAAGAAGAAAAAATAAAAGCTGAAAGTATAATAAAAGAAAT
>Ga0307984_1000181_pt1 | contig 26574 bp, 24 predicted proteins | sample EllFjometageno78_FD_203169 | JGI IMG/M metagenome (GOLD analysis project Ga0307984, IMG submission 203169) | Marine microbial communities from Ellis Fjord, Antarctic Ocean - #78 | ecosystem: Environmental > Aquatic > Marine > Unclassified | place: Southern Ocean | collected 2014-10-09
GTAGATCTCGGTGGTCGCCGTTATCATACGGGCTTTAACCCATCTCTTACATCGGGCAATGCCCTTGAAACAATGACCGACATCGAATAATCGATGTAGGCTGATTTCATTTCATCCACAATGTTAATTTGGATGATCTTTTCTCCTTCTGCCATATTATCAGCTAAATCGTCAAAAAATCTGCTTGCTAATCATCGCTTAATGTTGCGTGTTCTTAGCTATTACACAGGGTTCCAAAAATACAAAAGCAAAAAGTGTTTTACGTCATAAATCAACGACAATTCTTCACAATTGACGTTATTTTCTTGTGAATAACAGAGGGATGATTTTTTTTGAATTTCAACGTAGGTATGTAGATTTGATGTTACTCTTAAGCAACGGATTTCAATTTTATTCGTCATCTATATAAGAGCAGTTGATATTCACAAGATAAGAAAGACCCGAAGACGATATGGACGCGAAATTTTCACCACGTGTTAGAGAAGTAATCACGTTCAGTCGTGAGGAAGCTTTAAGGTTAGAGCACAAGTATATAGGTGTTGAACATCTGTTGTTAGGTTTAATCAAGGAAGGCGAAGGAACAGCTATAAGGATTTTAGAAGGACTGAATTGTGACATTCAAAAACTCCGTAAACTCATCGAAAGTTCAATCCGCCCATCTGGTGGGAGCCCCGTGGGAGCGGGCAACATGCCACTTGTGAAGCAGGCAGAGAAAATCCTTAAGATTACATATCTGGAGGCAAAGATTTTCAAAAGTCCTATAATAGGCACAGAACATCTTTTGTTGAGCATCCTTAAAGATGAAGACAATGTTGCGACAAAATCTTTGCATGCATTTAACATTGACTACGAAATTGCAAAAGAAGAATTTGAGAACATGATCTCTGAAAATACGGGAACCAGTAATTCTCCGAGATTAGAGGCTCCTATGTCAGACGACGACATGACTCCTGATGAAGAACCATCCACAGGTGGTGGCTCCGGTTCTTCAAGCAGTGTTTCGAAAAGAAAAGGAGACACAAAAAGCAAAACGCCAGTCCTAGATAATTTCGGACGAGATTTAACTAAAATGGCTGAAGAGGGAAAGCTTGATCCGATTGTCGGTCGTCAAAAAGTGATCGAACGTGTTTCACAGATTCTGTCAAGAAGAAAGAAAAACAATCCAATTCTTATTGGTGAACCAGGTGTGGGCAAGAGTGCGATTGCGGAAGGTTTAGCACTGAGGATTATTGAGAAGAAAGTCAGTAGGGTTCTTTATGGGAAACGTATTGTCACTTTAGACGTAGCCTCACTCGTAGCTGGAACCAAATACCGTGGGCAGTTTGAGGAAAGAATGAAGGCAGTCATGAATGAGCTGGAAAAATCTCCAGATGTCATTCTGTTTATTGACGAAATCCACACAATTGTAGGTGCAGGTGGAGCAAGTGGATCTCTCGATGCGTCAAATATGTTTAAACCAGCTCTTGCAAGAGGTGAGATTCAATGTATCGGGGCGACAACTCTGGATGAATTCCGTCAGCATATCGAAAAGGACGGTGCACTTGAGCGTCGTTTTCAGAAGGTTTTGGTGGAACCTACTTCTATAGAAGAAACAAAGGAGATTTTACACAACATTAAAGACAAATACGAGGAGCATCACAGCGTAGTCTATACAGACGAGGCAATCAATGCGTGTGTAAAATTAACTGCACGATACATTACGGACAGACATCTTCCAGACAAAGCGATTGATGCTTTAGATGAAGTGGGAAGTAGAGTCCACCTGAACAACATTCATGTTCCTCAAGAAATCCTTGATATAGAAGAAGAAATTGACAGGATAAAAGAAGAGAAAATCAGGGTTGTGAGAAGTCAACGCTATGAAGAAGCAGCGAGACTCAGAGATACTGAGCGTAATTTAAATGAGCGTTTAGAGACAGCCAAACGCAAGTGGGATGAGGAGAGCAAAAACCTGAGAGTTTCTGTGACAGAAGATCACGTGGGTGATGTTGTTGCCATGATGACGGGGATTCCAGTCCAAAGAATTGCGGAGAAGGAAAGCGGAAAGCTTGCCAGAATGGATAAAAACATTGAAAGCAAAGTGATCGGTCAGCAGGAAGCGATTAAGAAAGTCGTGAAGGCGATTAAGCGTAACCGGGCTGGACTTAAAGACCCCAATAAGCCAATCGGCTCATTTATCTTTTTGGGACCGACAGGTGTCGGAAAAACACAGTTGGCGAAAGAACTCGCCAAGTTTATGTTTGACAGCGACGATGCGCTCATTAGAATTGACATGAGTGAGTACATGGAAAAATTTGCTGTGACTCGCTTGATCGGAGCACCTCCAGGATATGTCGGTTATGAGGAAGGTGGACAATTGACTGAGAAAGTCCGCCGTCGCCCCTACTCTATCGTTCTGTTGGATGAAATAGAAAAGGCACACCCTGATGTCTTTAACATCCTGCTTCAAGCGTTAGATGATGGACAAATGACGGACAGTCTAGGCCGAAAAGTAGATTTCAGGAATACGGTCATGATTCTTACTTCAAATATTGGCGCTCGCCAACTTGCCGATTTCGGAACAGGAGTTGGATTTAACACCTCCTCTATGGAAAACAATGAGGATAAGAACAAGGCTGGAATTATTCAGAAAGCGCTCAAGAGAGCTTTTGCACCTGAGTTTTTAAATAGAATTGATGATGTGGTCTTATTTAAATCTCTAAATAGAGAACACATTCACTCGATCATTGATTTAGAGCTTGCCGCTCTAAAGAGCAGAGTCGTGGACCTGGGATATGGACTTGAGGTGTCTGATACTGCAAAGGATTACATTGTAGATAAAGGATATGATGAAAAATACGGAGCAAGACCTTTAAAACGAGCGATTCAGAAATATTTGGAAGATCCATTTGCTGAAGAAATCATCAATTCAGCTGTAGAAGAAGGCGACTTGTTAAAAGCTGAGTATACCTTGGGAGAAAAGGAACTCAAGATAACTGTAGTGAAGGGTGGCGTTTTAACAATGCCAGATGGTGCTGATGAAGCGATCGTAAGTACGACAAAACCAGTGAAGAAAAAGAAAAGCCCCAAGAAGCCCTCAAAGAAAAAAGGGCCTTCCGAAGATGACAAAGTAAAAGAGTAAATTACGAAAGGATTTCACATGTCAAAGTTTAAGCGTACTACCATTGGCTTCTTTAAAGATGTCTTAAGAAACAAGTATTCAGCGACATCAATCATCGCAATTGTATGGGTAATGTTCATTAGTGATGTTGATTTGTTCTATATTATTGATGAACAAATCGAACTGAATGAAATGAAAGCAGAAGTAAGGCAAACATCTTCGGAAAATGTCAATTTGCAAGTGCGCTTAGAGGAAATAAAGTCCAATCCTGCGGCCCTAGAAAGAGTTGCAAGAGAAAGGTACTTTATGAAATTGCCTGAAGAAGATGTGTTTCGAATTGTTGAATAGAACCTTGAGGTTGAAAGCCTTAATGGTTAGAACAATCCTGTAAGTGCAGAAAACATATTTGACAATCCGTTTGGGTTCTTTATTAACGCATAAATGAGACCGAACCCTGCTCCATATATATGTGCATCATGAGCAATCCCTGTACCTCCTCTTTTCTGCATTGATCTTTCAAAGATGAAGAACAGCAGTCCCGCCAATATTGCTGGGATGGGGATGACAAAAAACAGAAGCAAAGTGTGTGAAGGATGTGCAACAATAAATGCCATTAGAACTGCACTGACTGCACCAGAAGCACCCAACGAATTGTAATTTATATTGTTTTTATGCTTCACAATAGCGGGGATAGACGCTGCGATGATTGCACCGAAATATAAAAAAGGAAACTCCGCTCCAAATTCCATTTCCACAACACTTCCAAACTCCCACAACACAAATAAATTGATGGCCAAATGCATCCCGTCAGAATGTATCAACCCATGCGTTAGTATACGATAATACGCATTGTTGTGTACTACTTGAAAAGGAGAAAGCATCATTTTACGGAGTACTTCCGGGCGGTTCATTGCATAAATTGAGATGCAGGCTGTGACAACAACAATAGGGAGTAGCAAAGGCATGACTAATCGCTAGAGTGGTCCGCAATGATATACCATTGCCCTTTCATCTTACGCCAAACAAGAGAGTACATCCCTCCCACGTCTTCGTTGAGTCTCCATGACCCAATTAACAATGCCGTTTTGCGCCCCAAGGGTGTCCAAGATCGGTTGCTAAACGTGAGGTGCCCCATCGATTCAACATCCGGGTAGCTTTTCTTGTAACGCTCTAAAGTCGCCGCATATCCAGATGTAACACCTCCGCCACCAATAAACTGCAAACTGTCAGATTCCCAATAGCCAATCATAAACGCATCAATGTTGCCCGTATTCCATGCTTCTTGCTGACTCTCCATCGTAAGAACAGCCGATTCAGGCATGCCTGGAGCATGAATTTTGGTTTGGCCTTGAACGACTGTTATCGATAAGGCTGACAAAAATAAATATGTTAAAATCTTATACATTGAATCGAAAGTGCATGACGTCCCCATCTTGGACAATATACTCTTTTCCTTCAACCGAGAGCTTTCCTGCTTCCTTGACGGCATTCTCTGAGCCATATGCAATGAAGTCTTCATACGTGATTACTTCAGCTCGAATAAAGCCTTTTTCAAAATCAGTATGAATAACTCCTGCAGCTTGTGGAGCGGTAAACCCTTTGCGAATCGTCCATGCGCGTACTTCTTTAACTCCAGCAGTAAAGTATGTTTGGAGGTCAAGTAATTTATATGCAGTCCTGATTAGCTTGGCGACACCGGCCTCCTCAAGCCCTAGATCTTGGAGAAACATTGCTCTTTCTTCGAGGTCATCAAATTCGGCAATGTCTGATTCGATGCCCGCGCCTATGACGATGAATTCTGACCCTTCAGCTTCCGCCATGACGCTCACTCTTTCAACATAGTCATTGCCTTTTACGACACTTGCTTCGTCAACATTGCAGACATAAAGAACAGGCTTTGATGTAAGCAACTGAAGGTCATTAATAAGAGGAATGTTAAATTCTGTCGTCTCGATGTTCCTGGCATTGTTTCCACTCATGAGAATGTCTTTTAACTCCTCATAAAATTCAAGTTCTTTGATCGCAATTTTATCTCCAGTACGGGCAGCCTTGCCGACCTTCTCCTTTTTTGCTTCTAAGCTTTCGAGGTCTCTTAGTTGAAGCTCCATATCTATGACCTCTTTGTCTCGAATAGGATCAACAGACGCATCAACATGAATGATGTTGTCATCATCAAAACACCTTAATACGTGGATGATGGCATCCGTGGTTCGAATATTCCCCAGGAACTTGTTGCCCAATCCTTCCCCTTTACTAGCTCCCTTCACGAGACCAGCTATGTCAACAATTTCAACCGTAGTCGGTAGAACATTCTGTGGTTGCACGAGCTCAGCAAGCTTATTTAACCTGGGATCAGGTACAGTAATTACACCTAAATTTGGTTCAATCGTACAGAATGGAAAGTTTGCACTTTGTGCTTTCGCATTGGACAAACAATTAAAAAGGGTGGACTTTCCTACATTAGGAAGACCGACGATGCCACATTGTAGAGCCATGATATTATTCTTTTATTAGGATTGCAAAGGTAGAGAACTAACCTCTCAACGATTTACTAAACTTTATAAACACTTCAACATAGTCGGACGCTGCTGAAGTACTTTTGCAACGAAAACAACGTTACTCTTTCAATAATGAGCACACAAGCTACTCCCGCCCTTTGTTCCCAAGTCCGCCGCGATATCGTCCGCATGGTCCACGCTGTATCATCCGGTCACCCCGGAGGGTCTCTCGGATGTGTTGAATTGTTTGTGAAACTTTACTTTGACGTCATGAAAATTGACGCTGAAAACTTCTCAATGAATGGCAAAGGAGAGGATTTGTTTTTTCTCTCAAACGGACATATTTCACCTGTTTGGTATAGTGTTTTATCAAGACGAGGGTTTTTCCCAACGGCAGAATTGGCAACTTTCCGCAAGTTAAACTCCCGCGTTCAAGGTCATCCAGCTACCGAAGAAGGTTTGCCTGGTATAAGAATTGCTTCTGGATCTTTAGGTCAAGGGCTGAGTGTAGGTATCGGAGCTGCTGAAACGAAGAGACTCTTAGGCGAAGATACGTGGGTATTTACACTTCACGGTGATGGTGAGTTACAAGAAGGCCAAATATGGGAGGCTGCGATGTATGCCGCACATAACAAGATAGATAACATCATCAGTTTTGTCGATTGTAACGGTCAGCAGATTGATGGTTCTACAGAGGATGTCTTGTCATTGTTAGACCTCTCTGCGAAGTGGTCTGCGTTTGGATGGAACGTTCTGAAGTGCGATGGACACAGCCTCGACGATTTGGACCGTGTAATTAAGGAAGCCAAAACGGCAAGGGGGTCTGGAATTCCCTGTGTAGTCCTCATGGAAACGGTCATGGGAAAGGGAGTTGACTTTATGGAAGGGACACATAAGTGGCACGGAATTGCTCCAAATGACGAGCAACTGGCCGATGCATTGTCGCAACTTGAAGAAACCGAAGGGGATTATTAAATAATGAATAATCATTTCGTGTCACCTCATTCAAAATATAATCGTTTTTGGTTTTTAGTGATGTTGCTTATCCCTGGATTTATTTCAGCACAAGCAACGATTACTTTTGATTTAAACCCATCTTCTGATAAGGGGCCTACCCGAATATTATTTGTGTTCGATGCTTCGAATAGCATGAATGCATTCTGGAGTGGTGAAAAGAAAATTACGCTCGCCACGAAGTTGCTTTCTAAATCACTTGAAACACTTTATGGGACGGACAATTTAGAGTTGGGACTTAGGGCTTACGGTCACGGCACCAGACACGTAGAGGGCGATCAAGATTGTGATGACACCGAATTAATCGTCCCAATTAGCACAGGGACAAATCTGATTATTAAACAAAAACTCGGTCGACTTCGCGCACAAGGCACAACTCCTATCGCGAGATCTCTTGAACGCGCAGCGGACGATTTCCCTACTGAACCAGGGCGGAATGTCATTGTCCTTATCACGGATGGAATTGAGGCCTGTGATGAAGACCCCTGTGTTGTCAGTAGAATGCTACAATCAAGAGGGATCGTTGTGAAACCTTTTATCATCGGAATCGGAATCGAAGAAAGATTTAAAGAGTCTCTTAGATGCGTTGGAAACTTCTACGATGCTTCGGACCCTGAAACATTCGAAACAGTACTTCATTTGGTCTTAGAACAGGCACTACATAACACGACCGTTGAAGTTAATCTTCTCGATGACAACAATGCGCCCAGTATTACAGATGTGCCCCTCAGTTTTACGGATCTGCGCACAGGTGAAAGTCATCCTCAAATAGTACATACACTTGGCTATAAGAATTCAACAGACACCTTTTATCTGGATCCCGTACCCACCTACAGGCTTACACTTCATACGCTGCCATCAAAAGGTATGGATTCGATACGTCTTGCTCCTGGGAAACACAATGTGATTTCCGTCAGCGATATGTCTCAAGGGTTACTGACACCTCAATTCCCACAGACCAGGAGGAATAATTATGGCAACCTAAGTGTGGATTTATACAAGGCGGGAGAGTGTGAGGCTTTCTATTCCATGAATATCGGGACTTCAGTCAAAGTCTTGTCCGGTTTGTATGACGCTCGCTTTCACACAACCCCTCCTACCCTGGTTGAGGACATTGAAGTCGTCGCGGATAGGCCAACTGAAATAACAATCTCTTCTCCAGGTAGTTTAATGTTGCAATCTTCGGCTACTGGATACGGTAGCATTATAGATGCAACCACATTGGCGCATGTCCTACAACTTCCATTTGGCAACCCCACTGGACGTTATACACTTCAGCCAGGGACCTACACAGTGATTTTCAGAGCTCGCCAAGCAAGCTCGTCTAAGTTTAGCATTCAATCCACATTTACAATTAAATCGGGGTCAACCCTTAATTTAAATCTTCATGACTGATTCTTCACAATTTATCACCTTCAATCCTTCAGAATCTAAAGATACAAGAAGTGGATTCGGAGTAGCATTGCTAGAATTAGGCACCACACACCCTGAAGTAGTTGCGTTGTGTGCAGATCTCACGGGCTCATTAAAAATGGGTGATTTCAGAGATGCTCATCCTGATCGGTTTTTTCAAGTAGGTATTGCTGAGGCAAATATGATCAGCATGGCTGCAGGGATGACCATCGGAGGTAAAATTCCATTTACGGGTACGTTTGCGAACTTTTCTACTGGAAGAGTGTATGACCAGATCCGTCAATCAGTTGCATACAGCGAGAAAAACGTGAAGATTTGTGCATCACACGCTGGATTAACATTGGGCGAAGATGGTGCTACGCATCAGATTCTTGAAGATATTGGGATGATGAAAATGCTGCCAAACATGACCGTTATCTGTCCAGCAGATTACGAACAAACCCGTCAAGCTACATTAGCGATTGCGGACATTCAAGGCCCAGTATATTTGCGCTTCGGTCGTCCGAAACTTCCCGTATTTTATAAAGACAATGCGCCATTCGAAATTGGGAAAGCGCAGAAATTAATGGTTGGAGATGACATCACAATTATTGCGACTGGATATATGGTTTGGGAAGCGATACAAGCAGGGCTGATACTACGTGACCAGGGTATCCATGCGGACATCATCAATATGCACACGATCAAACCCCTTGATTCTAAAGCAATTATTGAAAGTGCGACTCGCACTGGACTTGTTGTTACTGCAGAAGAACATCAACGATGGGGCGGTTTGGGAGGGTCAGTTGCTCAAGTATTAGCTGAACACCACCCTACCCAAATGAGTATGGTTGCTGTAGATGATCGTTTCGGTGAAAGTGGAACCCCAAAACAGCTCATGGAAAAGTACGGGTTAACAGCAGATGTAATTGTGGCTCGCTCTTTAGAGCTCATCGCTCAAAAGAAATAGAGATTCATTTGGCTTTAGGCAATCGTGACATTTAGCTCGGCAATTCGAGTATAAATAATCTTCTTAAGGTCAGGTGTAGCAGAGACAAGAGGCAGTCGAACATAATCTTCACAAATCCCAATCTGTTCTAGCATTGCTTTAATCCCAGCAGGGTTTCCTTCTTTGAATATTGCCTCGACAATAGGAGCTAAACATAGGTGAGTTGCTCTTGCTTCATTTATTTGCCCGAATAGAGCTTGATGAACCATTGTGCCGAAAATCTCCGGGATTGCATTTCCTATGACAGATATAACACCATCGGCACCCGAAGAAATCATCGCAAGAGTAAGCGCATCGTCTCCAGAAAACACCTTAAATCCAGAAGGTCGATTTAGAAGGATGGAATCAATTTGGACTAAATTGCCACTGGCTTCTTTGATCGCAACGATATTCGGGTTATTTGCAAGATGTAAAGTGGACTCTGCTTCTAGATTACATCCAGTTCTAGAAGGGACGTTATAAAGGATTACAGGCCTAGATGACGCATCTGCAACGGCCTCGAAATGCGCAATTAAACCTGCTTGAGTAGGTTTGCTGTAATAAGGACAAGCACTTAATACAGCATCTACACCCGACAAATCAAATGACGCAATACGTTTACATAACTCAGCGGTGTTGTTTCCTGCCAGACCTACGATTACAGGTTTTCGTTTTGCATTAACTTCTAAAATAAAGTCCAAAACCCTTCTTTGTTCCTCTTCTGACAAAGTTGGCGTTTCTGCCGTAGTTCCAAGAACTACAAGGAAATCGCATGCCCCGTTCACGAGGTTCTCTGTTAATCGTTGAAGAGCAGGAAGATCAATTCCTCCTTTTTCATTGAATGGTGTTACCATTGCTACTCCTAGGCCACTTAATGTAGTATTCATCTTATAGAATATTCGCTTCTGTTATGAATTGAAAAGTTCGTTCAGTTTGTTCTTTCCAAATCGACATGTCATCATTTTTATCCACATCATTTGCTGCTGATTTGACAACAGGTGAAATCCCTATATTAATGTCATAGTCTGAGGGGAAATCGAGTTGTTCAGGCCCCACCTTCATCTTTGCATTTGATGATTTTAAGATGTATTTCAACGCCAAAACGGGTTCCAGCTCTAAATCAATCAAGATATCGAAATCACTTTCAATAAATTGTTGTACCTCATGAATAGGTCTGCCGTACCAATTAAGATCAGATTTGCAGAAAAAACCTCCACCGAGTTTTCGAACCAACCAACCGGGGGTGTTTTTCATATCTTCATTCACAAATGAAAGCATGGAAACATTTTTTACGCCCAATTCATCTGTTAAATGCTTGGCAATTTGCTTAATTGTACGGTAAAATTCATGATCACGTTCCAAGTATAAGAGGCCTACGCTGTGTGCATTGCGAAGACTACAACCTCTAGGGACTCTAGATACTGCATTCGTTCTGGATAAATGCCAGCGACCTATACGTTCTTTCCAATTCACAAATCAAAGGTAGCGATGTATAGTAACTGTGGCACGGTTGATGCTTATTTTTCGTAAAAATTATATCATGAAATATTTCGCATTGCCCATACTTGCTTTTTTAGTCGTTTTTTCAACAGGTTGCTCATCTAATCTGGGCACTCAAATGAAAGAACCATTTTCCGGTAAATCACACATGTCTAACGGCAGGTATTTCAGAGCTACAGGAAAAGGTGTGAGTACAAATGACCAAATTGCCAATACGAAAGCAGATATGGAAGCCCACAAAACCTTAGCCCAGCAAGTTTCGACATCAATTCAAGTCGTGGCAGACAATTATCTTCAGGATGTTCGAGGTGAGCATGTGAATGAAGCAATTGAAAGATTTGAGATTTTAACCAGAGAAATAACAAGCACATCAATAGGTGATCTAAGAAAGATTGGTACAAAGAAATTTCTACTTGAAGATAATTCCTATGCTGTCTATGTAGCTTATGAAATAAAGAAGTCAGCGATGTTCCGATTCCTCAAAAAGAAAGCCAAGCTAGATGTTAAAATTGATGCTCTGGTAAGAACTCAGATCATCAACATGTGTGATCAGGAAATTAAACGACTCGAGGACGAGGAATAGAACTAAGTCCTGTCATACGATCTCCAACTATCCCTGCCTTCTTTACTTAGACTGGGATATTCCACCCATGATTATCCTCACCAATCCCTAAGCGTACTGAATCGAGTGCATCCTTAATTTGATGAGCAATCGTCCAGGTTGTAGGGTCGGGCAATTCAAAGTCCCATTCTTTAAATCCAATCGTTGACATTAATGAAACCGTTGCGGCAGTTCCTAAACCGAATGCTTCATTTAAGGTTCCATTTTTTGCGGCCTCCTCAAGTTCAGCAACTGTTACAGTTCTGGACACGGCATCGATTCCCAAATCTTGTGCAAGCTTGATAGCGCTATCTCGCGTAATACCCGCAAGTACAGTATCGCTGGTCGCAGGAATAATAAGTTTGCCATTTACGACGAAAGCGGCATTCATCGTCCCGCACTCCTCTATACAGGTGTGAGATTTCGCATCTGTCCACAACAGCTGATCATATCCCTGGTCATTTGCGAGTTTTGTAGGATAGAGAGAACCCGCATAGTTACCTGCAGCCTTCGCTGCACCAGTCCCTCCAATTGCTGCTCTTGTGTAGTTGTATTCTACCTTGACTTTAACAGGCTTGTCATAATATTTCCCTACTGGACAAGTAAATATGATGAACTTATATGAATGGCTTGGTCTTACACCAACATGAGAATCAGTTGCAAATAAGAATGGTCGTATATATAAAGCTGAATTTTCATTGTTGGGGACCCAAGCCTCATCAAGTTGAATTAATTCAACCAGAGCTTGCATGAAGATATCCTCAGGAACTTCAGGCATGCACATTCTAACTGCACTAATGTTAAAACGTTTAATATTATCTCCGGGTCTAAACATACTCACTCCTCCATCTGGTTGACGATATGCTTTCATGCCTTCAAAAATCGTCTGTCCATAGTGGAGAGCCATCGTCGCAGGATTTAGCGTCATAGGACCAAACGGTTGGATACTTCCTTTCTTCCACACACCATCTTCATAATCCATCACGAACAAATGATCTGAAAACACTTGTCCAAATGAAATGTTTTCAAAGTCAACACTGTCAATAGAAGAACTTTTTGAAACCTGGATGTCGAACATTGAATCGGTAGTTATCATTTAAGTTTCATAAAAAAGTTTCGGAGTGCAAATGTCGTCAATTTAAGGGGGTCAATGCAAATGAGTCAATGCAATAAACTATAAAACGTCCACTTTCCCCTTCAAATTACATAGCAACTAACTGATTGTCAGTGCGAAAACAGAAACCTGTTGGGACTCACGATGCCCGATTTAACGGCATACATTACGATGCCAGCTGTGTTTCTTACGCCAAGCTTATGCATAATGTTTTTCCTATGCGTCGTGACCGTGTGGGAGCTAAGAAAAAGCAATTCAGCAATCTTTGCGTTGGTGTGACCTTCAGCAATCAAACCAAGTACTTCTTTTTCTCTTTTGCTTAATCCAATCGCATCGCATGAAAAATCCATGACTTCTAGATCGTTGATGTCAATTGATTCCTTTCTGATTTTCTTTAAAATCTTGCCGCAATAAAAGCTCGTACCCTCAGAAGTCTTTTCAATAGCATCTATTACTTCTGGGATATCACAGGACTTCTTAATGTAGCTGTCAATACCTGCTCTTAGCGCACTTGTGAGTGTGGCGCCACTTTGTAGTGGAGTTATTGCGAGAAGCATTACCTTCGGATAACTACGCCTTATTCCTACAACAGTTTCAATATCGAATCCATCACTCAAAAAATCAATGATGACAATGTGCGGAACGTTCTTTGCAATTAAAGCAAACACCTCTTCGCTATTCTCGGCCTCGCCTACCACATCAAAACCTTCCATCGTATTAATAATCGCCTGAAGCCCAATACGCCCTATAGTGCTGCTGTCTGCTATTATTATCGATTTCTTAATCATATGATATACTGTTATTTGGAATGATTCCAGATAGCAAAGTTAATCCAAATTACCTATAGAAACGGTCTCTCCTTCATTCGCGAGCAAAGTATTTTCAAAAACAGCACGTGCTTCTGCTAACAAACCATCTAAAACCTTATACCTGTTGGAAAAATGGCCGATCATTAATCTTTCAACATTTGCTTCACGAGCCACTCTTCCAGCATCTGAAGCCGTTGAATGCATTGTCTTTGTCGCAATGGATTTCTCTGACTCCATAAAGGTCGCTTCGTGATATAACAAAGTGGCATTGAGCGCTCCATCTATCACTTTTGGCGTAAAAGCTGTGTCAGCTGCGAAAACATAAGATCTGGATTTTACGGGAGCGATACAGCACTTGTTTGGATCGACCACTACCCCACCCTTTCTTTTAATGGACTCACCTTTCTTAAGTACGTTTATTTCGTGGTAACTCAAATTATACAAATCTTTTGTTTCGGGTTTTAAATTCCAATTCCCTCTCAGTTCTTCAATTTTAAAACCACACGTGGGTATTCTGTGTTTTGTTGGAAATGCTTCTATTTTGTAACTTTTCATTTCGAGCAACAGTGAAGGCTTCTTAGAATCCACGACACTAAACTGTACTGGAAAATCTATGTGGGTCCCCGTTTTATGCCAAATTGTTCTTACAAAACTCTCTAGTTCTTCAGGGCCAAAAACTTCAATAGGCGTTTTTCTGCCCAGTAAATTCATGCTTGCAAGTAGTCCAGGCAACCCCATGACATGATCTGCATGCATGTGGCTTATTAAAACCGTTTTAATCCTTTGGAACTTAAGTTTTAATTTGCGTAATGTAAGCTGGCACCCCTCACCACAATCAATTAATATGAAGTGGTCATGGATATTGACAAGTTGAGATGTCGTCAAAAAAGAAGGGGTGGGTGCTGCTGCACCACACCCCAAAATCGTAAGATCAAATTTGCGCACTGTTTCAGTTGACTAGTGCTGTACTACCAAACGACGTGTTGTCGTTCCAAACTTGCCCACCAATTGAATAAAATACACACCTTCTTTCCAATCATTTACACTCCACGTTTGGTTTGGAGAAAGTGATTCAATCAAAATTTCTCTGCCACTTACATCCAGAACTCTAATCTGAGTTTCGTTAAGGAAGTCACTCTGAATCGAAAATGAAGAACTTGTAGGGTTGGGTATGACAGACCACTGTGTAGAAGCATTGATGCTTTCAACTTTGACGACTGTTTCCACAATAATCCCTAACAACTCCAATGAACATCCCCCTTCATCTGTAATCAAAAGTGAGTATTCGCCACCAGCTACATCGACAAGATTTGCATCTGTTCCTATCGTTAAGCCATTCACATCAGTCCAAACATAGGTTATAAGGCCATCTGCTTCAGTCACTGTAACGTTGATAGAGCCGAGTGACACATCACTTATTTCATTTGTAACAACGTAGTCAGCAGCAAGTGTACAAGCAGCAGCCGTGTCAATGACTTCATTGCCTTCATAGACACTTGTGCAACCATCAGCGACCAATGTCAGCGTATATATTCCAGGAGAAATGTCTGTAAGGTCCTCTTCTGTTCCTACCACAGTTCCATTTGCGTCAGTCCAAGAAAAAGATGTCGCAACCACTCCCTCAGCGAGTGTCACATCTATGCTACCCAATGTTCCTAAATCGCTGTCAGAATCTTGCGTAGCGATACTTTCAATGAGATCGCATTGAATATTTAAACTGAAGTCTGCGTATGCAAACTCCGCTGAAAAAGGTTCGAAAATTGTTAACCAACCCAGGATCAATAAATCGATGCTGTAGAGGCCAGGGATTGTTGGAGTCCCCTCAATAGAGGCACAGTATTGAAGCCCTCCCATGAACATGCATGGGTCAGGTGAATCACCATTGTTGTTACACACGACCATTAAACCCAATTCTTCGGGAGAATACATCGTCCCTGTGCCAACATCTGTCATAACGACTTCGATCAGGTTGATTGAATCAATAGGAAGTGTGGGTGGATAAGCTTCATCAACATCTGAAGCAAAAGTTGGAATTAAAATGTGAATGATATCCATGTATTCCTGCCCAACAACACCTGAAACAAAGTTTTCGCCTTGAGCTGGGTCTGGAGACACCCCGAAGCCCACTTCGCCGAAATCAAAATCTGCAGCACATTGTCCAAAAGCGGTGCTTGAAATAGCAACTGCGAGAAAAAAGGAGTAAAATTTGTTCATTGTTTTATTTTTTATAATTTGATTAATCTTCTTTTCCAACTTCTCTTTCCTGCACCTCCATATACACCATATCTACTGCTTCTTTTGCAGTAGGGACTATATTGAGAACACGATGTAATTGCGCAATAGAAATGAGCTTTTCGACACTGGGCTGTAAGCCGCATAAGACAAACGAACCTCCTGCGTCACCACAGAGTCTTTTGCCAACCAATACCGCACTTAAACCACTTGAGTCACAGTATCTCGATTCAGACAAATCGAGTATGATGTTTTTGGTTCCCGATTTGCCGAGTAATACGAGCTGAGCTTTTAAATCAGGCGCTTGAAGTGCATCTAGCTTTTCAACTTTAGATGTCAGTATTGCGACATTGTCGCGGTGTTCTATAGAGAAATTCATAGTATTGGATGTGTTCTCGTCAAATATAACTATTTGACAATATTTTTTGCATTAAAATTTAAGAAACTTATCGCCTAGCCAACAAGTACATCACGGCCATTCGCGTAGCAACCCCATTCTCTACCTGGTCTAATATTAAGGAGTGGTCACTGTCTGCGATCCCACTTGAGATTTCAACCCCCCGATTAACTGGGCCAGGATGAAGTATAGTTAGCTGTTTGTCAAGCCTCTGCAATCGATCTTCCGTCAATCCAAAGTTCAAAGTATATTCCCGAATTGACGGGAAGTAGGGGATCGATTTTGCATCCCCTTGCCTTTCGTGTTGAATACGCAACATGTTAACAACATCAGCCCACACCAATGTTTCATCAAAATCATGACTAATTTCAACTCCCAAAGAGCGCATGTGCTTTGGAATCAATGTCGCAGGACCACAAACTCGAACAAGCGCACCTAAGAGCTTCAGCGCCAAAATATTTGACAAGGCAACTCTTGAATGACGTATGTCACCGACTATGGCGATCTTTTTACCCTCAAGATCATTCCCGAATCTCTCTCTCATACTAAATGCATCTAGAAGAGCTTGAGTAGGATGCTCGTGGGTTCCATCTCCAGCATTAATTAAGGTCGTATTTACTTTGTCGGCAAGAAAATGCATCGCTCCAGGGTGAGGATGCCTCATCACAACCATGTCGACTTTCATCGCTATAATGTTGTTCACAGTATCTACAAGTGTCTCCCCCTTCTTCACCGATGAACTGGCTGCCGAAAAGTTGACGACGTCAGCTGACAAACGTTTTTGTGCCAATTCGAATGACAAGCGTGTCCGTGTAGAATTTTCAAAAAATAAATTTGCGACTGTTAAATCACGTAGGGAAGGGACTTTTCTGATGGGTCGATTCAAAACCTCTTTAAACTCGGCAGCCGTATTAAAAATAAGCTCCAAATCGTCGCGATTCATTCCACGAATACCCAACAGGTGATTTACTGAAAGTTCACTCATTCGGGTTTTGAATTGAAAAGTAAGACACAATCGGATCCATTCTCCTCTTTCCATTCCACAACGACATGCTGGTCGACAATGCTATCTATCTGTTTTCCGATATAGGTAGGTTCAATTGGCAATTCTCTGCTGAACCTTCTGTCTATCAGAACAACCAATTCAACTTTGTCAGGTCTTCCATATGCTAAAAGAGCGTCTAAACCTGCCCTTATGGTTCGGCCTGTAAAGAAGACATCATCCACCAGAACAACATTCCTTCCATCTACAAGAAACTCCATTTTATTTTGTTGGGGCGCAATAGGTTTGTCATGCATCCTGAGGTCATCTCTGTGAAAAGTCACATCGAGTTCGCCACATCTAATCTCTTTGTTGTCAAGCAACACAGAGAGTTTTGCTTGCAATCTATGTGCCAGCCTGATTCCTCTTGGCTGCAAACCTATGAGGTCAGTTTTTGTGAAATCATGATGCTCGAGCAGTTGATGCGCGAGCCGGTCGAGAATGAGCTCAAATTGCTCCTCGTTGATTAGGACTTGAGAATCGATGACGCAAAGATACGAATAAGAAAAAGGGAGGCCGATGCCTCCCTTTCTTTTTTTTATATGATAGAGAAGTAATCTTACTTCTTATCCGCTGCTTTCTTAGCCGCTGGCTTCTTAGCTGCTGGCTTCTTAGCTGCTGGCTTCTTAGCTGCTGGCTTCTTAGCTGCTGGCTTCTTAGCTGCTGGCTTCTTAGCTGCTGGCTTCTTAGCTGCTGCTTTCTTAGCTGCTGGCTTCTTAGCTGCTGCTTTCTTAGCTGCTGGCTTCTTAGCTGCTGCTTTCTTAGCCGCTGGAGCTGCCTCCTCAACTGCTGGAGCTGCCTCCTTCGCTGCTGGAGTCGCTTCTGGCTCAGGTGCAAGCGCAGACGAATCCATGGTTTGCTTAAGTTTAGATAAAATATCTAAATCACCAAGTGTACTCTTTTCTGTCTTCTTATTGATAGAATCCATCATTGTAGATGAACCACCAGAACCTCCGCTGTTTGAACGTGGCTTACGCTCTTTCTTTGCGGGGCCTTCTTCATGAGTACGTAAGTGACTAACTGTAATCCTCTTGGCATTACGGTTAAACTCAAGAACTACAAATTCAGCTGTCGCATCGACTTCTAATGCTTCTCCATCTGCTTTATTCAGGTGCTTGATATGACAAGTACCCTCTAAACCATACGGAAGAGCGATTAATGCGTTCGCTCCGTCAATTTTCACAACTGTAGCTTGATGCTTAGAAGCAACGGCAAATATTGTTTCAAATACTTCCCACGGATTCTCTTCAATCTGCTTGTGACCGAGACTCATGCGACGGTTCTCATTGTCAAGCTCCATCACCACAACTTCGATTTCGTCTCCTACGCTGCAGAATTCAGATGGATGCTTAATCTTTTTAGACCAACTAAGATCTGAAATGTGAACCAAACCATCAATGCCTTCTTCAAGTTCAACGAATAAACCAAAGTTAGTGAAGTTGCGAACTTTACCTTTCTGCTTAGAGTTGATTGGATAACGTGTCTCAATTTCTGCCCATGGATCTACGCTCATTTGCTTGAGTCCAAGTGACATTTTGCGTTCCTCTCTGTCTATGCTTAATAGCACACACTCGACCTCTTGACCTACTGTTAAGAAGTCTTGAGCTGAACGAAGGTGTTGTGACCAAGACATTTCGCTCACGTGCAAAAGACCTTCAACACCTGGTGCAATTTCAATAAATGCGCCATAGTCAGCCATCACAACAACTTTACCTTGAACCTTCGTTCCTTCAGTAAGCTCTTCCGTCAGTGAATCCCACGGATGCGGCGTTAACTGCTTCATGCCTAGAGCGATACGACGTTTATCGTCATCAAAGTCTAGAATTACAACATTGATTTTAGCATCTAGTTCAACCAACTCTTCTGGATGACCAACTCGTCCCCAGCTCATGTCAGTAATATGAACAAGACCATCTACACCTCCAAGGTCAACGAATACTCCGTAAGAAGTAACGTTCTTAACTGTTCCTTCAAGAACTTGGCCTTTTTCAAGATCCTTAATAATAAGACGTTTTTGCTCTTCAAGTTCAGCTTCGATAAGCGCTTTATGAGAAACAACAACGTTTTTAAATTCTTGATTAATTTTGACAACTTTGAATTCCATCTCCTTACCCACATACTCATCAAAGTCACGTATAGGCTTCACATCAACCTGTGACCCTGGCAAGAAGGCTTCAAGACCAAATACATCAACGATCAATCCACCTTTGGTACGACATTTAACAGTACCATTAATAATTAGATCCTCGTCTTTCGCTTCATTTATTTTGGCCCAAGCCTCATACACACGAGCAGTACGATGACTTACTACGAGTTGACCATTAGAGTCCTCTGTTTTCTCAACAAAAACAGCAACTTTATCTCCTGGCTTTAAGTCTGGATTGTAACGGAATTCAGATGCTGTAATAATACCTTCTGACTTATAGCCAATATTTACAACGACTTCTTTCTTTCCAAGATTAATAACAGTACCTGTTACAACTTGCTTGTCCTCTATTAGTGTGAGGTTCGCTTCATATAGGTTCTCAAGGTTTGTACGTTCCTCGATTGTCAATTCATCTACATCCGATTCAAATGAATCCCAGTCAAAATCACCCGTTGGGACCGAAATCTCACGTGGTTCTGTTGGTCTAGGGCCTTCACTTACTGGTTCTTTATTTTCAACTGCTTCTGGAGCTGCCTCTTCAGCAACTACTTCTGCTACTTCTTCAGCAACGACCTCCTCAACTGCTTCTGGAGCTGCCACTTCAGCAACTACTTCTGCTACTTCTTCTGCTACTTCTTCAGCAACGACCTCCTCAACTGCTTCTGGAGCTGCCTCTTCAGCAACTACTTCAGCAACTGGCTGTTCTGTTTCTACTTCTGGTTGTGCCACTTCTTCAGTTGGCTGCTCCACTTGTGGAGTATCTTTAATGTCCTGCGAAACATTGTTTTCTTTCGTTTCTTCAGGCTCTTTGGGTGCTTCGTTCATGCTTCCCGATATTTGTATGACTTGCCTATGTGAGGAGGGCAAATCAGATATAAATCAACGGACAGTTCCTCACTTCTACCCGATTTAAGGGCGCAAAGATAGTGTTTCAGGCTGTGTCACACAATGATTTACACAGATTTGTTATGCTTAAAATTGAAAAAGACCTTACGGTGTAACAACCACCTTTTTTCCATGCCCGAATACATGTGCATCTTTTTTCGGGCGAAGGATGTATAAACCGGGTGGAACACTTAATAAGTGCGCGCCTGAAGATGGGTAGTCCATGATTTTACGGCCATTCATATCGCGCAATTCAGATGGCGCATTTATTGTAATAAAAGTACCTGAACTGATGGGATTTGGAAAGAAGTGGTGTTCTGACAGTGAAGTGTCCTGAGCCGGTATCTGTTCAATCGATGTTGTGCAAACGTTGCAGTACTCAGGAGTCGTTAAACCAGGAAGAAATATTTGCCATGGGCCAGTGCCATCGGGGGATCTTCCCAAGCTGTGATCTGTAGGAATCACATTAAAATGCACTGAGTCGGCTATTGAAAACCCATCAACGGATCTCAATACGATGACTTCTCCACCAGAATTAAATTTGAAATTTGTATGGTTCCATCCTTGAGCGTCGTCCTCATCTACCCAAATGAGCTTGAATTCGCCTGGCTGTATCACTGTAGAGTCAGGAATACCTAATGGAAATTGCCATTTCATGGGTTGGTTAAGTCTGTCTGTGAGGTAGTAACCTGCCAAGTCAACCGCCACATCTTCATTATTCACAATTTCTAACCAGTCTTCATGTGCGCCAAAAATCTCAACTGGCCCTGTAACTCCTGATGGATCAATCGTATCTAATACATTTGAGGACTGGAGTTCGTTGATCGACAAATTCGCGGGAGGCACAATCAATATGGAATTTGAAACCCGGGGTGTCGGCGTACTGAACCACTGACTTGCAGGCGCTCCGTCTGCGACTCTTCCCCAGCTTGTATTTGTGATCCCTACAGAATAATCATATGCATCAGCGACTACTCCATCAGGCCCCGTCAAACTCAAAGTCCCATCTGAAAGCGCGGGCTCAAACCCCAGATGATGGCCCCCTTGAGAGGGAGCATCATCCATCCAAAATAGCAAAAACCCCTCTCCTTCCACGGTCGTTTCCACAGGGGAGTTCACAGGAATTGTATATGCCTGTCCTGCAGAGTTAGAAAATGTATAACCCGCTAAGTTTACTTGAAACGCATTGGGGTTGAACACCTCTACATAAGAATCTGCCTCATGAAATTCGTCAATCAAGTTGTCAATATTTGAAATCAGCACTTCGTTTATATAGAGTAATGGAGTCGCCAGTGTTGCCTCATAATTGCTTTCATCCGGTGTGGGGACATTAAAATACATCCAGTCTTCACACCCATCACATTCACGTCCATAGCTAATGTCTGTCTGTTGGGGAGGGAAAGTCAATGAATCGAGAATTGTCACCCCATCAGGTGCAGTGAGGTAAATCCCCTCTCCATCCGGACTCAGCTTAAATTCGGCATGATTCTCACCTTGAATCGCGTCGTTATCTAGCCAAACCAATAAAAATCCATTTGGCAATATCGTTGTAAGCCCCGCATTTGTACTTGGAAACTGCCATTTGGTGAGGCTATCCAATCGGTCGCTTAAAAAATGCCCATCTAAGTTTAAAACACCCCCCTCGTGATATAGCTCAACCCAATCATCACTCTCGAAAAAATCATCGAAACTACTGAGTTGATTGCTCGCCATAAGTTCATTAATATAGGTTTGACCTATAATGAATGTAAAGGGGCATAATACACTGAAAATAAGGATAATAATCTTATATCTATTCATTGAGTTTTTCTATTCGCGCATTATTAAAACCTTCCTGAACAGCTAAATCATACGCTCGTTCTGCTTCGTCAAGGGGCAACTTAGACGTAAAATAGACCTTCTCACCCGCGATTTCAATACTTCGAACTGTGACCAACGTGCCTAAATGTAACAAAGCAGCAGCTTCGATTGCAGGTATGGAATTGACAAACGAAGCGATCCTTACTCGGTAGAACGCTACAGATGTGTCTTCAACTTCTGTTTCTGTGGGTTGGACATCACCGCTCTCACGGGCAACAGAATTCATGGCCATGATCTTTATGCGTTTTCCATCTTCGAGCTGTACAACAAACGCATCTGTTCTCGCACCTCTTTGGATTAAAATGGGCAGCTTCTCTAATGTCTGATCCACACTTTGACTCGCCTCTGTATACCATCTCTTCAACCCGTCACTTAACACTTCGTAAAATAAATTCCCTTTTGTCATGGTTAACATTGGCTGGTTCGGTTCACCAGAAAAGGCACCTATTTGAACCGCATACCAGATTCCTGTGAGTTGATCTGTTGAATGAACCCCTTCAAGAGCAACGAGAGGCGTTGTTTGAATTTCTTTTTCACTTTCCTCTGTTTGGATCACCGTCGCGTTAAACACATCCACCAAACCATACGCTATTAATTCAACTTTTGCGTTTCTCCTTTCTTCCTCATTCACAAACGGCCCCACAAAGACTTTGATTAATCCATTTGGCAACGTTTTAACAATAATCTCAGTGTTTTTTGGCAGGAAGCCGACATCTGGCAAAGACGTAAACACACCCACCTGGATCGCCAATTCTGACGTCTGAACGGGGGGAGCTGGCTCGTTCACTTTCTCGAGAACGGATTCTTCTTGCGCACCGATCACGTTCTCGGGTTCCATTTTCTCCTTAATTTCAGAAGCGGGGAGTGTACTGTGAATCGCAATGGAAGAAACGTCTACTGAATCTTCTTGTTGTTTTTGCTCAACTGGTTCCAGAATGGCGTTCGATACTGCATGAGAACGGTAAAGTACAGCCGAACTGAAATGACCTGACCGATCGCTCACGAGCCATCCTCCACTTAGGTTTCCATCTGCCAAAGTATTTGATTCAGGGAAAAGAAAATATTCATTTGAGGATGTATTCCAAGCGCGAGGCAACCTTTCAGGAGACTCATACTTCCCATTTGGGGATATTACTTTGGCAGAAAACAAATCAAAGCCACCTAAAGATGATGGCCTGTTGGAAGCGAATATGATTGATTCGGTCTCTTTGTGATACACCGGGTTGATATCATCTGCAGAACTGTTTACCGAATCGGGAAGTCGCTGCGATCCAGACCAAGACCCGTCGGGGCTAATATTTGCCATATAGATGTCAAGACCCGTGGAGCCTTTCTTGCCATGAGAACAAAAGTAGATTACATCAGATTCTGGATTGTAGACGACGGGACTCACAAAACCTTTTTTCTTATCGAGTGTAGTACGAAGTCCATTTGGAACCAAGGTGATTCTAAAGGGGGTGCTTTCTGTGGGAATCAATCTGAAAAAGTCCCGCAATCCCACCTCATCTTTGCTTGAATACGCAATCGATATTGTAGGTGGTGCAAGGTCTTGTAACGCTTCGCATTGAACCAAGCGGGATTCAGCTTCATTTAACCATTCTGATTTCTTGTCTGAGTAGGCGATAGCACGGCGAAAGAATTTTGTGGCTTTTGTGAAATCTTCAATGTGATGATAAGCCAGGGCGAGAAAGAAAAGACGCTCGCCTTCAGACTCCATTTTGTCTTCCAAGGCGATGAGTCTTTGTATCCCTTCTTCGCGCAATGTTGAGTCTGCAGTGCAGGTCACAGCATAATAATATTGAAAATCGAGTTGATCAGGCTCAATACTTAAAAGAGCGCCATATTGACGGTTTGCCTCCGACATATTCCCCTCCATAAAAAAGGAAGCTGCTGAAGAAGAGGTGGGAATGTTGTGTTGGGCAGATGCACAAAAAGAAACAAGCCCTAAAATCATGAGGAAAATTGGGGGTAATTCAATATTTGAGAACAAGTGTTTCATATTAATCCGAAAAGTACATTACCATGAGGCTTTCTTAGGTGTGAGTAGGTAGTTTTGCGTAAATTATTAATTAACAATATGGCACACGGCACATTTCAAGTCCCTTTTCCGGTAAACGAACCCGTTCTTTCATTCGCTCCAGGCTCGCCTGAGCGAGAAGAACTTCAGGAGATGTACAATCACATGTACAATCAAGATCCGATCGACGTCCCTATGTATATCGGAGGTGAGCTCGTTCGCACATCGGACAAAAGACCCATGACTCCCCCTCAAGAGCACGGGAAAGTCCTCGGTCATTTCAATTATGGGGATGCTTCTCACGTTGAAGCAGCGATCAACGCTGCACTGTCAGCACGCAAGCAATGGGCTGCATTTTCATTTGTTGAAAGAGCGACCATCTTTTTAAAAGCTGCCGATCTGATTGCGGGAAAATACAGATCAAAAATCAATGCCTCTACAATGCTATCTCAAGGAAAGAATTGTTTTCAGGCCGAGGTTGACGCTTCGTGTGAGCTTATTGACTTCCTCAGGTTTAACGCTTACTTCGCACAGGAGATTCAGCAAGTTCAACCAGAAAGTGCTGACGGGATTTGGAACAGAACAGAATACAGAGCGCTCGAAGGGTTCACCTTCGCCGTGACTCCTTTTAATTTCACAGCCATTGCAGCCAATCTTCCTGCTTGCATGGCATTGATGGGCAACGTTGTGGTTTGGAAACCTGCAGAAACGCAGATGTACAGTGCGCAAGTCCTCATGGAAATATTTATTGAAGCGGGCCTTCCTGACGGAGTGATCAATTTGATCACAGTTGACGGTCCAGTAGCGGGAGATGTTGTTTTTAAACACAAAGACTTCTCTGGGCTTCACTTCACAGGTTCAACAGCCGTTTTCCGCCACCTTTGGAAAACCATCGGTGAGAACCTTGAGAACTACAAGTCCTACCCTCGCATTGTAGGCGAGACTGGTGGAAAAGACTTCGTTGTTGCACATAGTAGTGCAAACACAAAAGCAGTGACGACAGGGCTTATTCGCGGTGCTTTTGAGTATCAAGGCCAAAAGTGTTCAGCAGCTTCTCGCGCCTACATCTCCGACAACATTTGGCCTGAGATCAAGGAACAGCTTGTCAGAGAATTAAAGACATTGAAAATGGGCTCACCTGCTGACTTTTCGAATTTCATCAATGCCGTAATTGACAGACGATCGTTTGACAAGATCAAAGGATACATTGAGTATGCAAAGGGTCAAGACGATTGTGAGATCATTTCTGGTGGCTCTTGTGATGATTCTGTGGGATACTTTATTGAGCCCACAGTAATCCTTACCTCCAACCCTCATTTCAGAACGATGGTCGAGGAGATATTCGGGCCTGTTCTTACGATTTACGTTTTCCCTGCTGACGCGTTTGATGCAACGCTTGAACTCGTTGACTCTACGAGTGAGTATGCGCTCACAGGAGCCGTTTTTGCCCAAGACAGATATGCTCTATCCGCAGCCAAAGACGCTTTGGAACATGCCGCTGGAAATTTCTATCTGAACGACAAACCCACAGGAGCAGTCGTAGGTCAACAGCCCTTCGGCGGTGCCAGAGGATCGGGAACCAATGACAAAGCAGGATCTGCCCTCAACCTACTTCGCTGGGTCAGCCCCAGAACTGTGAAAGAAACGCTGGTTCCTGTTGAGGACTACAGATATCCTTTTCATTCTTAATTTAAAATGAAAAGCGTACGATTGACGACAACTAGCCATTAAGAGTAAAACGATATGCAACAGGGGGTTCCGATTTAGGTGCCCCCTGTTTTATTTATTCGTTTACTCTAATGATTTGACTATTCAACATCTGACGAAATTTGTATAGCCGACATATTAACTCTTTCAGCCTTACCGCCTTGCATCTTCTTGAATGCTTTTGAATACTCCGGTTGTAGTTCGCCATCTTTTTGCAACCACTTTGTAAGAACAAGGAGTTTCTCTTTTTTTCCTGCTCTACCTATGGTTTTAATTTTTCCGTGAACCTTACGTAGTCTAAAAGCACTATTTAATATGCTTGCTCTCGCAGCACTTACTCTGTTCTCAGGTAGTTTATGAATTGCCATTGCATCATCAATCAGATCGGAGTAAGACATCGGTTTATTCCTAGCTCTTAAACGCTTAACAATAAAATCTCCCCAAATGCTTTTAGGCCCTCTTTTCTTAGGTTTTGATAGCTTTTTAGTTACAGTTAACTTCTTAATTGGAGCGATTGGGACTGTACCTCCAAGTTTTGCAAGCATAACATTTACGTGATCCAATTTTGACTCTAAGCGAATTTTCTCATCTAAATAGTATGCACTGGCTTCTTTAGTCTCTTTTTTATTTAATTCAATTGTAGTCATGTATTTGCTTTTACGTCGTTACGTTAAGTTATGGCAAATATATAATTGACTCAATTATAAATGTAAACTTCAGGTCGATAATTTTGTATTTAACTAACTTCCCATTCGATTTATAAATTGTCATTGTAATGACTTCAATATTTTCGGTGTATTGATGAAAATGGAGAGGGGAACTCCGGTGTGGAGTTCCCCTCATGATTACGGTGTAAGCCGGATTCTGTTCCCGTTGTTGAATAAACAACACCGAGCTTCATCATTGATCTAATGCGACCTACCCTCTAGCATCGAGCGAGCAGCCCTCAAGCACTAGTTTACATGGTCTTGCAGCCCGCAAGGTTTACCTAAGCTGGTGGATCACTCCACCACTGGTGGGCTCTTACTCCACCTTTTCAGCCTTACCTGTGCTCTTGCGAGCCATCGGCGGTTTAAATTTCTATAGCACTTTCTATCCCATCACGTTTGATGGTTCTCCCTTTCGAGGAGTACGGCACTCTGAGCTGTCCGGACTTTCCTCCCCACTTGCGTGAGGCGATGAAGGCAACCGTGACACAAATTTAACAATTCCTGAAGGACTATGAGTAAATTTGCCCCCATGAAAATACATGTTTCTTTTTTACTTCCAGTT
>Ga0307984_1000182_pt1 | contig 26473 bp, 18 predicted proteins | sample EllFjometageno78_FD_203169 | JGI IMG/M metagenome (GOLD analysis project Ga0307984, IMG submission 203169) | Marine microbial communities from Ellis Fjord, Antarctic Ocean - #78 | ecosystem: Environmental > Aquatic > Marine > Unclassified | place: Southern Ocean | collected 2014-10-09
GTTAATAGACAAAATCAACGAAATTGCGCAAGAGTCGAAAATCATGAAGGCAACCATTATTAAAAGGTTACGTCATTAAATCGGCGAACATAATGCAAAACAAAGAATTGCTTGTTCACATTGAAGGATGCCGACGTTCTCGCGAGAAATCGCGAAGTTGGATATTCAAACGGTATTACCGATTGATGTTTGGTGTGTGCTTGCGATATGTTTCTGATAAAGACGCTGTACAAGATGTTGTTCAGGAGGGGTTTCTTAAGATATTTTCGAATATTGATGGGTACACCTCCAAAGGTTCTTTCGAAGGTTGGATGCGTCGCATCATGGTGAATACCGCAATAGATGCTATTCGTAGTCGCAAAGCGACTGGGTTGGTTCTTGGACTCGAGGAATCGTTTGAGGAAATAGCAGATGAAGTGGTTTTTCCGATTGAGGAAGATGACGTAGAGAATTTTACTGTACATGATGTTTTGGATGCGATGGCAGACTTATCACCCATGTATAGAACGGTTTTCAACCTGTACGTTTTTGACAACATGGGGCATAAGGAGATCTCGGATCACCTAGGCATCAGTGTTGGGACCTCGAAGTCAAACCTCGCAAAAGCGAGAAAGAATCTTCGGAAGATTTTGTTAAATATGAAGAATAAAACAGACCATGTCTGACAAGAAATTTGATAATAAAATACGAGAGCTTCTCGATAATCACGAGCCTGACGTCCGTCCTGATTGGGGGCGTATGAAGGAGCGTATTGCTGCTGCTGCAGCAGTAGGCGCAATCGGAATTGACTTGGCCGGATCAAAAATTATCTCTCAGCTCTCTATTGCTGCAGCTGTGGTTGCTGGAGCAGTAACGATGTGGGTTGCACAACAATATGTTTTCACAGACGTTGCTCCGCAAAATGTGTCTTCTGAACCAGCAGTTGTGATAGAGGAGGATTCTGATCCGGAAGCGTCAACAGTTGATGGAGAGTTGGAAGAGGTCATAAGTGAAGATGTTGTTAGCGAACCGGATGTTAAATTGTCTCTCAATGACAAGTCAAATGTGGTTGAAGATGCCGATGAAAAAGAGTTGGAGGAAGTGGTCAAGCCCGATGATGCAGTGGTCAAGACCGTTGATACAGTGGTCAAGCCCGATGAGGCAGTGGTCAAGACCGTTGATACAGTGGTCAAGCCCGATGATGCAGTGGTCAAGCCTGATGACGTTTTTCCTGCTGAGAATTTAAACCCGCTGGAATTGTCCTTTTCAGTTTCTACAAAAAAAGCTTGTGTAGGTGTTGAGGTTGACTTCTCTTTAATGGGATTGGATGAGAAGATGATCCTGTTGTGGGATTTTGGTGATGGAAGTTTTTCAAACGAGCCATTCCCGTCTCATATTTATGATGAAAAAGGTGTCTTTGATGTTACCCTATCTGTAAGGTCTCCAAACGATGGAGCCATTGTAACGAGGACGATTAAAAATCTGATTGAAGTGCATCCTCAACCTGAAGCGAAACTTAAATGGACCCTTCCAAGGATCGTCACAAACGGTTATTTAGAGGTTCAGCTCACGGATGAAACAGAAGCCACAAACGCATCAACTTGGCTTATCGATGGTGATATAGCTGAGGGTGGTGCGGTAGAGTTCAATGTGCCTGGCAACTATAATCTAAACTTATTTGCATCAAATAAATTTGGATGCCAAGATGATGCTTCTGGAAAAATTGAACTCGGAAACAGGACGGATCTTAAAGCTCCTGCACGATTTAGTCCTGATGGAGATGGGAGGTATGATCATTTTATGCCCTTCGGATTACATGATTTGGTGGACACATGGGAGCTGGTGATTTCTGACGAGTCAGGAAAGGAGATTTATGCGACGACGGATTACAATTCTCCATGGAATGGTTTAGATTTCAATGGAGAATTAGCAGATAACGGTTCACTCTTTTATTGGACCGTGATATGCTTAGACCACATTGGGGTTCAACGTCTTTATAATGATGTTGTTAGAGTAGAGAGGTAGTCTGTTTAGAACTGTCAATGAATCCTTATCTTGCGCTTCTTGAAGCCACATTATATCTATATGAATAATCTCCACAGTACTCGTTTTTTTTCGGTGATTTTGACCGTCGTTTTAATTTTGAGTGGTGATTTTGTATCTGCTCAATCGATAATGTATGAAATGGGAAGTGCTGCAGAAGTGGAGTATGTTTGTGGTGAGGATGCCCTTTTTACAGATAACAATTTATTAGATGCTGGTGGGGGAGCGCAAAACCCCTATGATTGTAACAATGCAACCATAACGTTCTGCCCCAGCGTGCCCGGTGATGCTGTTCAATTAAGTTTTGCTGTGTTTGATTTGCAAACAAATGCCAATCCCAACAACAACGATGTTCTGTTTGTATATGATGGGCCCGATAATTCCGCCCCTTTGGTTGGTGCAGGTACAGGCAATAGTTTCAGTGGTGTCAGCTATACAGCCTCTTTTAATAACCCATCAGGATGTTTGACTTTTGTATTTGATTGTAACAATGGTGCCACGGGAGGAGATGTTGGTTGGGCCGCATACTTAAGTTGTGTGACGCCATGTTCTTATCCAGTGTCAGGGCTTGAGTTGGTGAGTCCTGAACCATTCCCTACAAACGTTGTCGGGTCTGTGAGTGTCGGGCTTTGTCCTGACGAAGTAATTACGTTCTCTGCTGAGTCTGCGTTTGGAACTGAGGGTTTTCTCCTTGAATCTCTTGTATGGAATTGGGGTGATGGCTCTGTTGAGACCACAAATGTATTAGCAGACGGGTTACTGGCGTCTCATTCATATTCTGTACCAGGTGAATATATTGTGACACTTACGGTGGTGGATGAGAATGCTTGTAACAGCACCAATCTACAACCGATTCAAGTGCTTGTGAGTACTTTGCCAATTTTCAATGCGGAATTCACAACGCCACTTTGTGCGGGTTCTCCTGGGTTTATCAATGGCAACCCAGTTCAGTCTATTACTTGGACTGCTTTGCCTCCATTGGGCATTTCAGAAGATGTCGCACTGCCAGATGACACCGGGATACCATTTGTGTCGGATTTGTTCATTGACTTTTTTGATCAAGGTCAAGTGCTTGAGGACTGTGACGACATTCAGATGATCACTGCCAATATGGAGCATACTTTTGTAGGTGATTTAACGATGTGGGTCACTTGTCCCGACGGAACAGAGGTGATCCTTATGGAGAATGGTCCCACAGGCTCTCCCGATCCCAACGGTTGTACGCCCGATGATGATGTTGAAGGAAACAATTTAGGACTTCCTGACAATGAAGGTTTTGATTACTCATGGAACATGGATGCAGATTGGGTGTTGGACGATATCTCTAATCCAGATATGGCTGACCCTATTCCAGCTGGAGTATACCTCCCTTGTGGTGATCTTTGCGATTTCGTTGGATGTCCACTCAATGGAATATGGAGCTTTACTGTCTTCGACCAATGGGGTGGAGATGATGGTTTTTTATATGAGTGGGGGATAGATTTTAATCCTGAAATTGTGCCTGGTGTCACAACGTTCACTCCAGAAATCGGATTAGAGTTAGATTCGAGTTTCTGGCAGGTAACCCTTGCTGACGAAGGTGTACTGCTTATTTCAGATGACATGAACAGTGTTGATTTAAATTTCCCCAACCCAGGAGATTTTGACTTCACCTACCAAGTAACAAATAACTTTGGATGTACCTGGGATACGACGGTTAATATTACTGTAATACAAGGCCCTCAAACAAACATTACAGCTGGAGATGATGTCATCTTTTGCCAAGATCCCGTTCAGTTGTTAGGCTTGTTTACTGGAAGCGGTCCTTCTTCTTGTGGGGGGGCAGGAGGGTCCTATGATTATTGTTATACGAACAATGAAAACACAGTATTCAACTATTGTCCTGACGTTGTTGGAGATGGAACCATGATGACGTTGAGTTTTTCTTCGGGAACCATGGAGACTTGTTGTGATTTCATCAATGTCTTTGATGGGCCGAATGGCACAGGAACTTTGCTACAAACGTTTAATACGAATATCCCTGGCTCAACATTTACGGCAACAAATCCGGATGGCTGTATTTCTTTTGTTCTTACAAGTGATGGAAGTGTGAATTGTCAAGATGGATTTGCCAATTTTGAAGAACTGGCTTGGTGTGTAAGTTGTGGAGGTCAGGACGCATGTGGTTTTGATTGGTCATGGAGTCCTACTGAGTATTTAGACAACCCTCTTGTGCCCCAACCTACGGTGTTGGATTTTGATGGACAACCCACAGCCTACACGTTGACAGTTGAGCCTATCGGCTTTGACAATTGCGCTGCAACAGATGTTGTGATGGTCTTGCCTGGATTCGAGTATGATGTGACTGACCAACAGCCTTCTTGTTTGGCTGATGACGGTGTGTTAATTGTATCGATCAACGAATCGTTAAGTGATGGTCCTTTTACCATTGAATTTTTTGAAGGAGGGATCCTTCAGGAATCCGTGCTATTTGATGGCTCTGATTATGTTCTTCAGAATTTGACGCCTGGGATGTACAGCGTTGATTTGTTTGATGACACTGGATGTCTCTATTCATATGAATTTGAGATGCTCGACCCTGTGCCTATGGAAATTGAAACAAGCGCAGACGAAATCATATGTTTGTCAGCCGCTGTTGTTCTTGAAGCATGGTCTGACCAAGACCCCACTGAGAGTTGGACTTACAATTGGGTAAACTCACTCACTGGAGATACGACGTCTACCGTTGACGGTACGTTTGTCGCAAGTCCTCCTTCGAGTACGATTTACACCGTGTATGCAACAGACCCGAATGGTTGTCCCTCATCGGATCAATTGATTAATGTCAATGTGCTGGGTGAGATTATGGCAGATTTACAAGGTTCAGATTTTATCTGTAGTGGAGAAGAAGCGACACTAGACGCTTCAGCTTCTTTTGGTGGGAGCGGCTCAGGGTACAACTATACTTGGTTGTGGGAAGGAAGTCAATTGGGTGGGGTTAATCTAAGTATGGTCGACAATATCCCGCCGTCTACTGGGGAGTATTGTGTCATTGTCAATGACGACTGTGAGACACCTCCAGCCGAGGCTTGTATGTTGGTGACCATTGAGTCTCCTATTGATGTTGATTTTGTGGCAGATACGACAAAGGCCTGTGGTACGGGTGCTTTTGCTTTTACGAGCCTGATTGATCCTGCGCTCATTACGACCAGTGTATGGGGATTTGGAGATGGTGGTATTGCTGCTGAGATGAATACGGATCACATTTATAATTACCCAGGGTTTTTTGATGTGTCTCTGACTGTCAATTCATTTGCAGGTGGGTGTGAATATTCTGCGACAAGGGAGGCGTACATCATTGTGTATCCTCTTCCAACTGTGGGTTTTTATGCGAACCCTCAACCGACAACAGTTCCCAATACGACAATTTCATTTGATGGTTATCAAAGCGACAACGTGATTGATTGGCTGTGGACTTTTAACGCATACAATCCTCTTGGTTTTGCGATTGTTGAAGATCCTGTGTTTACCTTTCCATACGATGTAGGTGGTTTCTACGCAGTCAAATTAGAAGTAGAAGACATCTTTGGGTGCACGAACCAGGTGACTCGTGAGGTGGAGATCAGAGATTTATTCAACCTGTTTATCCCAACCTCATTCACTCCAAATAATGATGGTACAAACGATGCCTTCTTTATTCAGGGTTCCGATATTGACCCCGAAAGGTTTGAAATGCAGATCTTCAATCGTTGGGGTGAGATTGTATTTGAGACAACAGATTTAAACGAACCGTGGAACGGAAAAGTAGGTGTAGATGGCGAATATTTCTCTCGCAATGGAACCTACTCTTATCGCGTAGAAGTCCATAGCTTAAGTGAAGAAAGCTGGAGGAAAGAGGTGTTTGGCTATGTGATGCTGATCCGCTAGTCTTCGGCTAAGATTCTGCCAACAATTCATCCATGGTGCCTGTAGAGACACTGTGGTAATTTGGACGTGCTTTCTCGTAGATGTCTTTTGCCATTTGAGTTTGCCCCGTTTCTAACAGCGCTTTATATAAAGGAGTAAGAAACTTTCTTCTGCCGACGTTAATTAAGAATGACTCTAGGCGTGGATACGAAGCAGTATGTTGTTTCAGAATTGATTGCTCTAACCAAGCGAACAAGACCTCATTGTTTCCAGTCCCACTGACTTTGAACGTGACGTTTAATTCGTCGAGTTTTTCAACTGTGACAGATGCGGGAATGCTTTTCAGAAATCGGTAACGCTCCTGATAAAGCCATTCGCTCCAAGGAATGTCTGATGTGTTCAGGCCACCTTCAGCCCATTTGGCAACAGCATTGTCGACCTTTTCAATTCGCTCGCTGTATACTTTTGGACAATTGTCTGGAAGACCAGCACCATCTATCCAAGCAGTGAGATTCACGGCATTGCGTGTTTCTTCATCAGAAAGAAGCACACGCTCAATGTATTCAATGAAATTATCTGTATCCATCACTGTGAACGCATGTTTTTTGAAGTAGGTCGATAAGAAATCATCGAATTTCTCCCGACCCACATTTTCTTCGATCATCCGAAGAAACAGATAGCCCTTGTCGTATGCAATTGCAGTCATTCCATCGTCTGGATTCCGCCCCTTTAAGTGCAGACGCAAATGTGTATCGTCTGGATTCAGGTCCATGATTTCACTCACTTCATCCACAAGCCCACGGTAACTTAATGTCGCAAGCATCTCGCTAATATCTCTCCCATATACAGCTTCCATGATACGTTGTTCGAAATAAACGGTAAACCCTTCGTTGAGCCAAAAGTCATCCCATGTAGAATTTGTCACCAGATTTCCACTCCAACTGTGTGCAAGCTCGTGAGCGACAAGACTTACAAGACTCCTGTCACCTGCGATAATTGTCGGAGTCGCAAAAGTAAGGCGGGGGTTTTCCATCCCTCCAAATGGAAATGCAGCTGGGAGGACTAGCAAATCATATCGTTCCCAGGCATATTTGCCGTAAAGTCCTTCAGCTGCGACAAGAAGATCTTCCATTTCGCCGAATTCATACTCTGCCGCATCAATGAGGTCTGGGGTTGCATATACGCCTGTATGTTCTCCCACACTTCGGAATTCAACATCCCCTACAGCAAGAGCGAGCAAATAAGAGGGGATAGGCTGATCCATAACAAATGTGTAGATACCGTCCGCTGATTTCTCTGTTGGGTTGACGGCACTCATCAGAGCCATCAGGTTTTTCGGAACCTCCACTTTTGCACCGTAGGTAAAACGAACCCCTGGACTGTCCTGACATGGAATCCATGTTCGTGCAAGGATTGCTTGGCTTTGGGTAAATAAAAAGGGATTGCTGGTTTCGCTGCCTTCAACCCACAGGAATGCATCTGCTCCAGGCTGAGTGTTGTAGGCAATGCTTACGATTTTTGAAGTTGGTGAAATGGGTATGCTTAAAGGCGAGCCGATAAACTCTTGCTCGTCTCCAATGTCGAATGAAGTCTCAATGCCATCTACACGAACACTGAGAATATCCAATTCGCGGATATCAAACAGGATTCTTTTCGCATCTTCAGATGTCTTGATTGAATAGTTTGCTGTCGCATTGATTATTCTCGTCTCAAAATCAACGTTAGCGTCCCATTCCAGATGTGTGACTACGGCTTCTTCAGGTTTGCTGTAACTGTGATGATCAGTGGCTCTTTTCATGTTTAAAATGGCTTGTGTACGTGCGTCGGACTTGTCATCATTTGAGTTTTCCGAATGAGTGTTGCAACCAGATATACCCAGAAGCCCTGTCATTAAAATACATGTAGAGATAAAAGTCAGTTTCATCGTTTTGTGTTTAAGTTGTTCAAGATCCTTCCAATCAAAACAAACACAATGGTTCCAAGGGCTGTTTTAACAAGTAGGCGAGGCATCAGAGATGTGATTTTTGCAGTGAAGTCAAAGGATGTATGACTGAGGGCATCCATCCATCCAATCCCCAGTAGGAGAATGATGACTTGGGACATAAAGAGGATAACCGCACCTGTAATAAATGTAATTCTATTCAGAGATGGAATTTTAGACGCCATTTCGCCAGCTACTCCGCTGATTAATGCCGCAATAGGAAATGCGAGAAGAAATCCTCCCGTTGCGCCCAGAAAATGACCCCATCCTGACTCGTTCCCTGCAAAGACAGGCGCCCCTAAGCCTCCTGCAAGCAGGTAAGCAGAGACGAAGATTACACCGACACGCACTCCGAACATCAAAGGGAACAGAACAACAAGCAATGATTGTAGGGTAATAGGTAGTCCCTCTACGAGGTCTAATTGGATGTGTCCAAGTAAAACCAACGTAACCAATGAAAGTAGACTCAAGATTAAATCGTCTTGTAATTTATTCCCCGTAATATTAACGTTCGCTCTAAGCATTCAATGTTGTTATTCGCGGATAAAATTTGTTTTGCCTATCCCTTTAAATGCAACAAAATTATTTGTTCTGTTTACATCTGCCTGAAGGAGGTTGGCATCGAGTTCGATTGTCGAAATGCGTTTGCCTTGGGTGGGGATGTCTATGGTGTACAAAGGGTTTGTCCAAGGCCAGTCCGTACTTAAAATTTCATTGTTAGCGAGCGGCCTGTTTCCTCTCATGATGACTAAAGGGATGTGGTATTCCATTGTCGATCCATCCTTGAACGTTACTTTTAAATCCTGAGGCATAGGCATGACGCCGACCCTTTCAAGTGTGACACGCGCGACGTCTCTAGACGTTTTTACTTCATGAATACGATAATCAATGGTATGGGTCGTGTTGACGAAGTAATCAAAATACCAATCAAGTTCAATTCCTGAAGCCTTCTCCATGACTCTTTTGAAGTCTAAAGGGCCAGGGTGTTTGAAAGACCATTCATTGAAATATACTTTCACAGCTTCGTTCCGAACTTCACTTCCGATCACCGCGCCAAGTTGTTCCATCAACACTTCCCCTTTTGAGTACGCTGCAACACCATACGCTCGATTTGTGGTGTAATGATCTGCGTGGGTGCTAAGTGCTTCTTCATGTCCACTGAGGGCCTGTTGGGTATAACTGTAATACGCAGAAGCGTGTGCACCACCTGCACGAGGTTTCGTCATCTCTTCGGGGGAGATTACAGCCATGCATTCAGATTCTATCCAAGATGTAAATCCTTCGTCCATCCATTCATACAGCGCTTCGTTAGTCGCTACGACAGCTTGAAACCACGAGTGTGCCATTTCATGTACAGTCACACCCACGAGGCTCGGTAAAGATCGATTCCCACGTACGAGCGTCATCATGGGGTATTCCATGCCGCCATCGCCTCCTTGTGCTACGGTGTATTGAGGGTAGGGGTATCTTCCCACAAAATCATTGAAAAACCGCATCGCTTCAACTGCAAACCGAGGCAATTCTGTCCAAGGTTTGTCGTACTCATCATTCGGAGTGTGAAGGAAATTCATCGTGAGTTTGTTGTCTACTGCGACAGACTCTGTGACGAAGTCTGTGTCTGCCACCCATGCGAAATCAATCACGTTTGCGGCAGAGAAATGCCAATCACCCGATTTCACGGACTCTTCAATGGTGCCAGTAATTTCTCCTGTTCCAGCAACGACATATCCGGCGGGAAGATGAATTGAAACCTCGTAGTCCCCCCAAACCCCGTGAAACTCACGACCTATATAAGGATGTGAATGCCACCCCTCGTGATCGTATTCACATAGTTTTGGATACCACTGGGTCATGCTGTATTCAATGTCTTCTTTATTCATCCATCCTGAACGGCGTATTTGTCTTGGGACTTGTGCGTTCCACGTCATCTTGAAATCTGCATGCTTTCCAGGTAAAATGGACGCGGGGAGTTCCGCGACGATAATGGTCTCTTCAATCGTGACCGTGCATGGCTCGCCGTTCATTGTTAATTCCACATCTTTGATCCACCCCCATTCATCTTCAGGAAGATGAAGGATACGGTCACCTACTCTCGAGTCTGGATCTGAGATGTTTCTGCTTCGAACATCCATCATACTTCCCGGTTGAAAGGCATTAAAGAAGGCGTACCAAAACACCTTGTCTAATTTGTCAGGACTGTTGTTGTAATATCTCACATTCATATCTCCTGAATACTGGTGCAGAGATGTATTCAGTATGACATCCATTTCGTAATTCACCTTCTGTTGCCACCCTGGATACTGACAACTGTAAGTGTTTGTAACCACGGAAAATGTGAGTAGTAAAATCGCTGAAGCGACAGCTGAGAAAGTGAATGTATTTGACCTCATTTTGCGAATGTATTCTATTTTCATAAAGCGCGTGAGCGGATTATGTGGATTGACGTAACAACGATGAAGCATTCATTGTCACGATATACGTGAGCTGGATAGATGAGATCGCAAAGCAATCATTTTCATAACTACAACAGCAGCTTCAATGCCCTTGTTGCCATGCTTGCCGCCAGATCTTGCTGCAGCTTGTTCAGAATTGTTGTCCGTTAAGACACAGAACGCTACTGGTTTTCCAGTTTTTAAGTTTACGTCTTTTATGCCTTGAGTCACAGCGTCACACACGTAATCGAAATGTGCAGTCTCTCCTCGGATTACGCTTCCTATTGCAATCACTCCGTCCACATGTTCTAAAAGCATTTGAGAGGCCAATGGCAGTTCGAAACTCCCAGGTACATAATCGATTCTGATGGAAGCTTCCGGGACGCCACAATCGTTTAACACTTCAAGCGCACCCTGAAGCATTCCATTTGTGTAAACGGAATTCCATTCAGAAACAACGATGCCCACGTGAAAGCGGGCACCGTTTGGAAGATCCTTTGGATCGTATGAGCTTAAATTATTTCCGGCCGTAGCCATGGGTATAATTTTAAATTGTGTTTTCTCGTGATTCTTTATAGCGACTCACCTAACGCCACGGCTGTGGGATAAAGACGGCTATTCGGATGTTCACTAACAATATGTGAGAGCACGTCCTTTGCTTCTTTAGTTCTTCCAAGCTCAATTAAAGTGATTGCTTGCTTGTAATGATAGCTCGGCGCCAAAACTTTCCCTGCGAGTCCAGCATCAGCAGCATCAGCCGCTTTGAGGAAATATTCTGCTGCGTGGGTATAATCTTCAAGATCAGAATAACAATCACCCATTCCAGCAAGAGACATCGGACCGAAGACATCGTCATCAAGATCAACTTTGTCAAAAGCTTGAATTGCCTCTTCGAACAATCCAGCATCGCGATTTATTACTCCTACTTGGTAGGCCGCGCGACTCGCAGCATATGTTCCTGAGTGATCTTTCATGATCTCCTCAAGACCAGCTGAGAAACCATCTCCGTATTGCGCCAAATCTAAAGAATCAATTTCGAAATAATGTTCTGCTTGGTAAATAGCTTCTTCAGCTTTCTTTTCAGCGGGAAGAAGCACCAACGTGCGGTATCCCATAAATGAGAGTATGATTAATACAGCACCTCCCAGAACTAGGGTTAGTAGTATGCGGTTTTTGTCGACAAACTTTTCTGTCTTTGTGTAAACTTCATCAACGTTGATGATTGTATTGTCTTTTGCGTTTTTCTTAGCCATAGTAATTTTGATTCCTTTCTAATAGGATTGATAGTGCAAAAATAAGAAATTCGCACCATGCAATTAAACTCTCTTCACCTGATTCATTTTAAAAACCACATTAGTGGTGATTTGGAGTTTGGAAATCACGTAAATTGTCTGCTTGGGGACAACGGTTCTGGCAAGACGAACATCCTGGACGCCCTGCATTATCTGTGTTTTTGTAAAAGTTATTTTAATCCCATCGATGGGCAAAATATAACACACGGAGAAGCCTTTATGTTGGTAAAAGGTGTCTTTAGTAGGCTTGGAGAGGAGGAAATCGTGAGTTGTGGTGTAAAAAAGGGACAGAAAAAAGTGTTTAAAAGGAATGAAAAGACCTATCCACGGCTCCTTGAACACATCGGAAGGTTTCCGGCAGTGATTATTGCACCTGATGATGCAGAAATAATTCAAGGTGGGGGAGAAGTGAGACGCAAATGGTTAGATGGTGTGATCTCGCAATATGACAGATCTTACTTGGAAAAGCTGATTGATTACAACAAGGCACTCCTCCAAAGGAATAATTTATTCAAGTATTTTGCTGAAAATAGAATGTGGGATATTTCTATGATTGAGCCCTGGGATGAAAGATTGGCCCCGAATGCGATTGCCATTTCTGAGGCAAGGAACAGCTTCATTGCAAAGTTCATCCCCGTATTTGATGAAGTATATAAAGAACTCAGTGGCGGGAATGAATCTGTAAGTCTTGCGTATTTAACGAAAATACAAGGAGACGAATCTTCGTTCTTGGAACTCTTGAAAGAGACAAGAGAAGATGACAGAAAGTTGAGGAGAACAACTTGCGGTACCCACAAAGATGATTTGGCTTTTAAGATTGGAGACCACCCTTTGAAGAAATTTGGGAGTCAAGGACAACAAAAAACTTTTTTAGTTGCCCTACGTCTTGCTCAACTTACTTTCCTCGAGAAAGCGACAGGGGTGAAGCCCATTCTGTTGTTAGATGATATTTTTGATAAAATTGATGAAAAACGTGTTCAAGCTTTGATGCGAAGAGTGACGGATGGGTCTTTGGGCCAAATCTTCATCACTGATACGCATCTGGGGCGTATTCCAGAAATGTTTAAATCTATTGGAGCGGATGTTCGTGTTTTTGAAGTAATTGACGGAGAAGTTAATACCTTGCCACAATGAGAATTCCGTCAAAACGCAAGAACAAAACCGAAACGCTTAAAGAAGTGATAGACAAGGTTTTGCGTATTAATAGCATGCATTCTAAGCTCGATGAGGTGGAGGTAGTACTTGCCTGGAAAGAAGTGTTTGGAGAAGTGGTGAATAAAAAAACACGTCGCCTTATGCTTCAAAGTGATGGGACGTTACTTGTAAGTCTTGACAGTGGTCCTCTCAAAGAGGAATTTAACCACGAAAAGGAAAAGGTTGTTAAAATGTTGAATGCTCACCTCAAGAAGGATGTCGTAAAAGGAGTGAGAATACGCTAAATTTGTACATGCAAAAATGGCTCCTGCTTTTATTGATGTCTGTGGGTATCGCGGCGTTTGTTATACGCCCTGATTATTTGCATTCGGATTCGAATCTCTACAATAGCCCAGCCTTTGTTTCTTCATATGGAGGACTTCCGGATACATTAAATTCTCTTTTTACAGGGAGCGGGAAATGTGCAGGCTGTCATTCAAAAGACCCCAATTTCTTTGCTTCAATACCAGGTCAGGTATATCCGGCCATTCCGATGCCAGATGCTTGGGATGTGAATCCCACTGATATGTGGCGATCTACGCTCATGGCGAATTCTGCCAAAGATCCTTTTTGGAGGGCAAAAGTTGCCCATGAGGTCGCAGTCAACCCAGGACATCAAGTAGAAATTGAAGATAAATGTACTTCTTGCCATGCTCCCCTTGGACATTTCGGGGCGAAACACGTTGGGGTTGAGCATTACTCAATGGACATGCTGTTGTCTGACTCTTTGGCCTTAGATGGCGTGAGTTGTGTGGCATGCCACCAGCTTTCAAAAGACAGTTCAGGGTTTTCTTTCAGCGGCCAATTGTACTTTGATTCAGCGGTCATATATGGTCCGTATGGAATCGGTAAAGATGAACCGCTTTTGTACACCATTCCGATGGAGACTTACACTGGTTATATGCCTATGCACGGTCAGCATATCGTGGAGTCTACGGCCTGTGCCGACTGTCACACTCTGATCACACAAAGTGTTGATTTAGAGGGTAATTACACGGGTGACATGTACGTGGAGCAAGCAACATACCACGAGTGGTTAAATTCCGCGTTCTCTGGTGAGGGTGTTGACTTGCCTCAAGGGAGTGAAGGTTCAGAAGCGACTTGCCAATCTTGCCACATGCCGAGATTAGACGACCCCGTAATCATCTCTTCAGGATATGCTTTTCTGGAACCTAGGACACCTTATGGTCTTCATACACTTGTAGGCGCAAATACAGCGATGCTAGAGATCATGCGAGACAATGTTGAAGGATTAGGTTTAACAGCCACCGCCGCTCAATTTGACAGCACTCTTTCTAGGACTTTGGATTTGCTTCTAGGCAAATCGATAGATTTAGAGATCATTGAATCTGCGTTTTCTAGCGAAATCGAGATGCATCGTGTCAAAGTTGAACTGACAAACAAAGCAGGTCACAAATTCCCTTCCGGATATCCAGCACGTAGAGTGTTTGTTGAACTCATCGTGGATTTTGAAGGAGACACACTCTTTCACAGTGGAAAACTTGATCAATCGGGGGCACATATCATCGGATCAGATGAATTGGGTCTGACGGATTATGAGCGTCACCATGATGTTATTTCAGATGAATCGCAAGTCCAAATCTATGAGCTTGTTTCAGCGGATGTTTTTTCGACGCCCACAAATGTTCTTGAGCAGGCTGCTGTGACGTTAAAAGACAACCGTCTCGTGCCATATGGTTTCAGTATGAACCACCCTGTGTATGATACGACTCGGGTTGAGGGCGAGGTTCTTTCTGACCCCAACTTTAACTTCTCAGAAGGAGAGTACGGTTCGGGATCTGATGTTATTTCATATGAATTGCCACTGGATGTGACCGTGGGGATTCCGTATACGTCAAGTGCAGTTGTTACTGTCAATGTGTACTACCAAAGTATGCCACCGAGATGGGTCGCATCCATGTTTGATTACAACTACTTGCAACCGGTGGCAGACTTCCAGGTTTTATTCGAAGAACACGGCTCCGCAGCAGTTTTGGTGGCTTCGGCCACGGATTATTTGGCTGGAAACACGTCCGTTTCTGATGTTTCTTTTGAAGATGTATCGGTTTCAATTGGACCAAACCCTTCCAGTGACGGTGTGACCATCTTATCTTGGTCTGGGATGCCAGATGCGAAGGCAGGATACGAAGTGTTTGACGTGAGAGGGAACCTGGTCAAGCTCGGTTCGCTCGAGGGGGTCTCAGGAAAGAAAACGCTACAACTTCCAATGGCAAAAGGGAACTACATCATTCACGTCAATTACAATGGCGGAACGAAGTCATTAAGAGCAGTCAGGCTTTAGAGAAAGTCGTTTGCAAGGTTTGCAAGATCGGAACGCTCTCCTTTCTCTAGTGTAATATGACAGTATAGATCTTTGCCTTTAAGACGGTCAATGACGTAGGTCAAACCATTTGATTGTTCGTCCAAGTATGGAGTGTCGATCTGTCTGACGTCACCCGTTAAAATAATCTTCGTGTTCTCTCCAGCGCGCGTGATGATGGTCTTGACTTCGTGCGGTGTTAAGTTTTGGGCTTCATCTACGATAAACACCACATTTGAAAGTGAGCGGCCACGAATATATGCCAGAGGGCAAATCTGAATTTTCCCTTGTTCTCTCATTTCCTCGATTGCGCGATATTTACGCTCATTCGGTCCGAACTGATTCTTGATGTAGTTGAGGTTGTCCCAAAGAGGCTGCATGTATGGATTTACCTTCTCCTCTGCATCTCCAGGTAAAAACCCGAGATCTTTGTTTGAAAGCGCGACGATCGGGCGTGCCAGGATGATTTGGTCAAACTGATTGCGCTGCTCAAGGGCGCCTGCCAGAGCGAGCAATGTCTTTCCTGTTCCTGCATCCCCACAAATCGTCACAAGGTTAATGTCTGGGTTTTGAATCGCGTGAAGTGCAAACGCTTGCTCTGCATTGCGAGGTTTCACTCCGTATGCATATCCCTTGTCGACGCGTTCAATCATTTTCTTTGACTCGTTAAAATACCCAAGGGCACTGGACGAGCAGTTCTTCATAATGTAGAAGTGATTATTTGCTCTGGCGTCTCCCAAAGCTGAAAGTTTCTTTGTGGAACCAGAAACATACATTTTCCGAATCACACTTGCTTCGAGGTCATCGATTGTGGTTTTCCCAGAATACGCAAATTTCATGTCCTTGACTTTTCCCGTCAAATAATCTTCTGCGGGCAGATTGAGGGCTTTTGCTTTCAGTCGCAGATTGATGTCTTTTGAAACGAGAATGACTGTCGCATTTTTTTCGATCAATTGTAGATTCAGTGCGGCATCAAGAATTCGGTGATCGTTTGTTTTTTTGCCAAACACCTTATCTGCCTCACTCGGGTTTGAGGAGTCACCCAAAATGATCTTCATCTCACCACCTCTTCCGTTTTCTAGCGGAATCCATTCTCTCAGTGTAAAATCTTTACTTAATCTGTCAATGATTCTAATCGACTCACGCGCTTCATAATGTTTGGTCTCATTGCCGACTTTGAAATTGTCAAGTTCTTCCAGTACGGTAATAGGTATGGCGATTCGGTTTTCCTCAAAATTGATAATTGCGCTGTGGTCATAAAGCAAGACGCAGGTATCTAAAACATAAATCTTCGTTTTTACCTTGGACTTTTTCTTCACAGAAATCTTCTGAATCGGTGCTGTTGTCGGTGCTTGCGTTACTGCGGCCATGAAGCGTAATTTTGAGGTGTTATTCCTCTCAAAAGTTACTCATGAATTCAAGTATTTTTTGTGTCCTCCCCATGTCAGTTCTTCACACTGGACCTAATGATAACCTTTTTACCTCTGTATTTAAAGGTGTTTCAGGCCTTAATCTGACAAATATTCTTCCAATGTGGACAATCTGACTTGTGATTTCAGATTATTCTTCTTGAGACCAAATCCCGTCTGCTTCCTCCTCATCCTCTCTCTTCCCGGGGTTCTTAAATACGTCGACCAAACCTTCTGGAACTTCAACTTTGATGGTCTCCTTATCTCTGTCCACGACGATCTTAAAATTGTCAGGAAGTGGCAAGATTAAATCGACCCCTTCTTGCTCGACTTCAAGCATGGGGTACGGACCGTGGTCCAACACTCGTTTTATCTTTCCCAAGGCCATTCCTGTCGCCAAATCAATCGCTGTCCAACCTGGTACTTCGTGAAAGTAGAATACATCTCCTTTCAACACGGGAAGTTGTTCGATGGGCAAATAAATGTCTTTCCCACAAAGCTCCCTGGCTTCATCCTCTGAATTCACGCCATTCAATTGAACGACAAACCTGTCCTTGTGTGGCTTTAGTTTCAATATCGAGTAGGGGACCAGTTGCTTTCTCAACTCTAGCCAAATAAGTTTGATTCCTCTGTATGGTCCAGCGTCATCCACATCCATCCATAAGATCAACTCTCCAGAATACCTGAAAGGTTTCGTGATCTTCCCTAAAATAAATCCGTCGTTCTTATTCATGACTTGTAAAATAACCCACTAAAGTATTTGAATATCCTTTGCAATTTACTTCAAACAACAAGGGCCACCTTCATGGTAGCCCTTGAAATAAATGTTGTGTCAAGCGAATTATTCGCCTTCTTTCTTTTCTTCTTCAGCAGCAGGTGCTTCTTCAGCAGCAGGTGCTTCTTCAGCAGCAGGTGCTTCTTCAGCAGCAGGTGCTTCTTCAGCAGCAGGTGCTTCTTCAGCAGCAGGTGCCTCCTCAGCAGCAGGTGCTTCTTCAGCAGCAGGTGCTTCCTCAGCAGCAGGTGCTTCCTCAGCAGCAGGTGCTTCCTCAACAGCAGGTGCTTCCTCAACAGCAGGTGCCTCCTCAGCAGCCGGAGCTTCTTCAACAGCGGGCGCTTCTAGCGCAGCTGTTTCAGCAGCAGCAGCAGCAGCCATCTCTGATGCAGCGTTCGCTATTTTAGCTTTACGGTCTGCGTTAATTTTCTTTTCTTTTGTAAGCGCATCTGCAACTTCTTGATCTGCAGCTGAACTTAGAATACTGTTCTTTGCTTCAATTTTGTTTTGCTTTTCATTGTACCAAGCTTCGAAACGTTTCGTTGCTTCAGCATCCGTTAGCGCACCTTTTGCCACCCCTTTTAACAGGTGATGATGATAGATTGCTCCTGTGTACTTTAAGATAGCACGGGCAGTATCAGAAGGTTGAGCACCGACTCCCAGCCAATATAAAGCGCGATCGTGATTGATCTCGATCGTAGCTGGATTTGTGTTTGGGTTGTAAGTACCGATTTTTTCGATGAAGCGACCGTCACGTTTTGCACGTGTGTCAGCTGCGACCATGTGGTAGAAAGGTTTTCCTTTCTTACCGTGTCTTTGGAGGCGGAGTCTTGTAGCCATAGTGGAAGAACTTTTTATAAGGGTCCTAAACCCTGTTGTTAATCAAAATTGGAGTGCAAAAGTAATCATAAACTCACCACAGTGCAATAGTTTATTGATTTATTCAGAAACAAACCGTCCCAAACAGACTGAGCCATCCCAAGATGTCAGATACCGTGGTGCTGTCGTCTCCGTCAAGGTCTATAGGACAGGAGTTTGAACATCCCATTGCGGCTAAAATGATTTGAAGGTCACCTACACCCAGTGTGCCATTTTGATCATAATCTCCGGGGCAATCTGGACAAACATCAGAATTTATCATTGCAACCATCAGCTCGATGTCTGTTCCCCACACAGCATCCATTACCTCAGCGGAGTAATACCCACCGGCATCGATGGTCATTCCATTCCATTCTATAGGTTCTGTTGGGCAAACATCTGTTTGTTCTGCGGCCAATTCCAAAACGAACAGTCCATTTTTAATGTCAGTAATTAAGATCCTGCCCGAGGGAAGCGCAGAATGGACACCCCAGGCACCTGCAAAGCCTGCGTGAGAGCTTTCTATAAAGGTGTCAAACCACGCGATTCTTTTTGGCTCCTCAGGAGTGCTCACATCAAATACTTGCAATCCATCGTGATAATATGAAACGAAGACCAATCCATCACGCATCATCATGTTATGTGGTATAGACTGAGGATTGACTTCCGAACTTAACAATGAAACGACTTGAAGGTCACTCAAATCGGAGGTGTCGATGACTTTAAGAGGTGATCCGTGTGTTTCATCAGCGAGAACGTAAACATCGTCTTCGGGAATCCACCAACCGCTGTGATTTCCGCCTTGGAAAGGATAGTCAGTCAGGGTTCCGATGACAGTGGGTGTTTCATCGATATGCATCACATAAAGCCCTGCCCCGCCAGAGTTAATCCAAGCGGTGTCATTCTCTACGTAGATGTCGTGACAATAATTCACCCAAGGAGAGAGGTCCGTGAATTCAACGGGATTGCTGGGGGTAGAAACGTCCAGTACTTTTACCGAGGTATTGTTACCTGCGTAGGAATTGCTGCACAAGTATAGCAAGTCGCTGTCGTTGTCTACAAAGACATTGTGGGCGTTGATGCAAAACGCATCTGAATCGTACACCGTTGTCACGGTGGCAGGCAAACCACTCAAATCAAAAATCTGAAGACTGCTGGCCCCTTGGTCACAAACTGCAAACAGCAAGGTCCCGTCGATGTGGTAATCTCTATGGGTTACAAACGAACCTCCATCTGCTCCAGGTAAAAATGCAACTTCCACAGTCTCTCCCTCATTCGAAGACAGTTCGACAACGTGTGTTCCGAGTGTTGAAGCCACAATTGCATATTCCACGCCTCCGACTTCTAACCCTTCAACATCGTTGTACGCTCCCCCAAATCCGTTGATGGGCAAGCTTGAATCTGTCCAGGTGCTTACAAGCGTGACGTTGTCGCTTCTTCGCATACAGCTTCCATCGTCCACGTTCGCGGATGAATTGTAGTTAAACGCTTCAATGTTCATGCATCCAGCAATGGGGCATCCTTCAATCAGAGGAAGTGCAAACGAGAACAAGTCTCCCGGCACTGTGGGCACTGAGCCAGATCCCATCAAAACACCAGAACCGTCGGTGATCGTAAGTTCTGCTCCTTGCCAGCCATCGCCATAAGAGTCATACAAGACAACGGTATAACACGCTGGGCTGAGGCAGAAGGTTTCGTAGGATACTTCTCCCGTCACGTATTCCCCAAAATTCCCAAATGGGCCAGCTGCTTGAGTGCCTTCGGAATCCAACACCTCCCACGACAATTCTTCGCCATACAAATCCGCACTGATCGTCGCATAATATGTGTCTTCCGTTCCGTCCTCACATTCTTCCGTTCCGCAACTTGGATCCGTGGATAAATCTACGGTTTCAGATGATCCTGTGACAGATCCCGAGATGTTCTCTGAAAAGTAAAACACAATACTCCCGCCTTGCCAACCGTCTCCGTAAGAATCTTCTAAGAGGGCGTAATAGCATCCAAATCCGATGCAAAAAGCCTGGGTGTATGTGGAGTTGTCTTCGAAGCCAGAAAAGGGACCCGCGATGAGTTCGTCGTTGTCATTGAAAATACTCCACGATATTTCTTCTGCCCAAATCCCCGTAGTAAGTTCTGCCGTAATCTCCACATTTGGCAAAACACACGGTTGTTGTGAAATCACATCTGCTTGAAAACCAGCGTAAAAAATCACGATCAGAAGCAACAACTTATTCATCTCTTAAAGATAGGGATAATATGTTTAAAACATCAACAGGTTTTTTGGGGCATTTTGCTAGATTATAAGTAGGTTAGAGCGATGTTTTTAATCTACGATACAGAGACCACAGGTCTGCCCAAGAATTACAATGCCCCGCTGACCGATTCCGACAATTGGCCCAGGTTGGTTCAGCTTGCTTGGCAGCTTCACGATGCGAATGGGAAGCTGCTTTCTCGGGGGAACAGCATTGTACGTCCCGATGGATTTACGATTCCGTTTCAAAGTGCAAAAATTCATGGGATTACGACTGAAAGAGCTGAAAAAGAAGGCTTGCCTCTGAGAGAAGTGATGGAGGCGTTTCACAAGGATCTCGGAAGCGCAACATATATCATGGGGCACAACATCGAATTCGATGTGAATATCGTGGGTGCTGAGCTACATAGATTGGGGCAGTCCTTTGAAGTGTTGACAGAAATTGCGTCGATTGACTCAAAAGAGGAGGCAACAGCGTTCTGTGCGATCCCCGGAGGAAGGGGAGGTAAATTTAAATGGCCGACGTTAACGGAACTGTATACGAAGCTTTTTAAGAAAGGATTTGGCGATGCCCATGATGCGGCATATGATGTGGACGCGACGGCACGATGTTTTTTCGAGCTCTGTAAACTCGGCGTCATCCAACGTCCTGAGATCGTGGACGTGTCGAAAATAAAATACCAAGCACCGAAACTTGAAGATGCGAATTTCAATGTTGAAGGAGATGCAAACACATCGCCCGATTTAGAAATCCCGCCTGCGCAAAGCGCGAACGTTTCAACAGACCTGGATGAAGTCAAGTTCAGCCATCTGCACACACATTCCCAGTTCAGTATTCTACAAGGCGTGGGGCAGGTGGAGGAAATCGTTCAAGCAGCTGTCGATCTAGGGATGCCGGCTTGTGCGATTACAGATACAGGCAATATGATGTCTGCTTTTTTGCTCGTAAAAGCAGCAAACAAAGCCAAGATTAAACCCATCGTAGGAATCGAGTTAAATGTTTGTGACGACATGCATGACAGGAGTCACAAAGATGACGGGAACGCCTCGGTCTTTTTGGCCAAAAACAAAAAAGGATATCACAATTTAATCAAACTCTCATCTCAAGCATATACAGATGGGTTTTACTACGTTCCGAGAGTAGATCGCAAGCTTGTCGAGAAATACAAGGATAACCTCGTCGTGCTTAGTGGCGGATTGTTTGGTGAGATTGCGTCAAAGGTTTTAAATGTAGGCGAGAGTCAAGCTGAAGAAGCATTTGTTTACTGGAAGAACTTAATGGGGGAGGATTTCTACGCGGAGCTTAACCGACATGGATTGGAAGAGGAGGCGGTCGTCAACGAATTTTTATTGCGGATGTGCACGAAGCACGATGTCAAGTATTTGGCTGCAAACAACACGTATTATGTAGATGCCAAACAGAATGAGGCACAGGACATTTTACTTTGTGTAAGGGATGCGCAAAATGTCAGCAAGCCTAAGAAATATGTAGGCAAGAGGGGGCGAGAATATCGGTTTGGTTTTCCAAACAATGAATTCTACTACAAGCCGCAAGATGCAATGAAGCAATTGTTTGCGGATCTGCCCGATGCGATTAAAAACGTAGAGACATTGGTCGGCCAGTTTGAGGGATATAAATTGGCAAGAGAGATTCTCCTTCCAGTCTTTGACATCCCCGAGGAGTTCAAGTCCCCGGAAGATGAGAAGGATGGAGGCAAGAGGGGGGAGAATGCGTATTTGAGGCATCTGTCCTATATCGGGGCGAAGAAGCATTGGGGTGAAGCGTTGGATGCGAAATATGTTGAGAGATTGGATTTTGAACTGTCCATTATAGAAAAGACAGGATATCCAGGTTACTTTTTAATCTGTGCGGACTTTATTGCGGCTGCAAGAGAGATGGGCGTAAGTGTGGGGCCTGGTCGAGGTTCCGCTGCCGGCTCCGCAGTCTCGTACTGCACAGGGATTACGAATATCGACCCGATTAAATACGACCTGCTTTTCGAGAGATTCCTCAATCCTGACCGTGTGAGTATGCCCGATATCGACATTGACTTTGACGATGAAGGTCGTGGGAAGGTGATCGATTATGTCATTGACAAATACGGGTCTGACCAAGTGGCCCAAATTATCACATATGGTAAAATGGCTGCGAAGTCTGCCATTCGAGATACGGCTCGTGTGTTAGAGTTGCCGCTGCAGGATGCGGACCGCATTGCAAAATTGATCCCACTCGTTCCAGATATTTCGCTTAAAAAGATCTTCTCTTTGGGCGACAAAACGCTCAAAGAATTGGCGAACGGATCGGAGGGTTTGGACTTGATTAATCAATTAAAGAAAATAGCTGCAAAACCTGGCTTAGAAGGGCAGACGGTGAATACAGCCCGTGTGGTTGAAGGTTCGTTGAGAAACACGGGGATTCACGCTTGTGGGGTGATTATTACACCGAGTAACATCACAGACTACGTTCCGGTTTCTGTCGCGAAGGACAGTGCAATGGTATGCACTCAGTTTGACAACCATGTCGCGGAGGATGCCGGTCTGTTGAAAATGGATTTCCTCGGCCTGAGAACATTGACCATCATTAAGGATGCGGTGACAAATGTGAGGGAGAGAAGTGGCGTAATCTTGGATCCCGAATCCTTTCCCTTGGATGATGACAAGACCTATGAATTGTTCCAAAGAGGCCATACGGTCGCGATTTTTCAGTATGAGTCCCAAGGGATGGCGAAGAACCTGAAAGAGTTAAAGCCTACTGAATTTGGTGATTTGATTGCGATGAACGCGCTATATAGGCCTGGACCTATGGAGTATATCCCTTCATTTATCAGAAGAAAGCACGGAACAGAAAAAATAGAATATGACCTTGATGCATGTGAGGGATACCTGAAGGAGACCTATGGGATTACCGTGTATCAAGAGCAAGTGATGTTGCTTTCCCAAAAACTCGCAGACTTCACAAAAGGTGAGGCCGATACGCTGAGGAAAGCGATGGGAAAGAAAAAGAAAGCGTTGATTGCTCAGATGAAGCCGAAGTTTCTTGAACAGGGCATGGCGAAAGGTCATGACCAGGTCAAATTGGAAAAGATTTGGACGGACTGGGAGGCATTTGCTTCTTACGCGTTTAACAAATCTCACTCTACCTGCTACGCTTGGATTGCATACCAAACCGCATACCTGAAATCAAATTACCCCGCCGAGTTTATGGCTGCCGTTCTGTCGAACAACATGAACGACATCAAGAAAACGACGGCGTTTATGGATGAGGCGCGTAGAATGGGAATCGATGTGCTCGGTCCGGATGTGAATGAGTCGCGCTTTAAGTTCGCGGTAAACGAAGCTGGAGCGATACGATTTGGGCTGGGAGCGATTCGCGGAGTAGGAGAGGGCGCAGTATTGTCAATCATTGAAAACCGACAAGAAGAGAGTGAAGAGAAGTCCCAAGCGCCCAAGCTGAATCGGTACACGTCGATTTTCGATTTTTCAACGCGCGTAAGTCTCAAGGACTGCAATAAAAGAGTGTTCGAAGCGCTCGCTGTAGGGGGAGGATTCGACGCCTTTAAGAAGGTGGGTGGAGATGAGATTTACAGATCTCAATACTTTGCCAGAGACGAGAAGGATCGCACGCTTATCGAGATTGCGATCAAGTACGGACAAGCGTTACAAGCAAGTGAAGACTCCGCTCAGGTAAGTCTGTTCGGAGGGGGAGATGAAGCTGAAATCCCAGAACCTGTGATTCCAGATGCTGAGCCTTGGGCGGATATGGATCAATTGAATAGAGAAAGGGATGTCGTGGGGATTTACATCAGTGGCCACCCCTTAGATTTATTCAGGTTTGAAATGAATTACCTCACGACAAAAGGGGGGCTACAGATTCTAGAGGAAATGGATCCCCACAGGGGGAGGAAGATGAATTTTGGGGGTTTGGTCTCCAAAGTGGAGCATCGGATAAGCAAAGCAGGCAAGCCATGGGGGAAGTTTACGCTGGAGGACTATCACAGTTCACAGGAGTTTACGCTGTTCGGAGAGGATTACATCAACCTGAAGGACTACATGGTCGAAGAGTGGATGGTCATGGTTGCGGGAAGTGTTCAGCGAAGAAGGGTGTGGAAGGAAACAGTAGGGGACCCGGGGTCAGAATTCAGGCTTTCAGGAATCTCTATGCTTGCGGACACACGAAAAAAACGTCTGGAAAGAGTGCGTATAAGTTTAAACTTAGAAACATTAGATGCCTCTTGGATTGATCGCTTGGAACTTGCGATTAAAGGCTCTCCAGGATCGGTGGGTTTGACCTTGGATATTTTTGATGGAGAATCAAAAGTTGAAATGCCAAGTCGCGCCGCCAAGATTGATGTAACCAGTTCATTTCTAAGTGAACTCGATGATCTTTGTGCACCGGGCGTCGCAAAATACAAGTTTGACCTAAGGAAATCCTATTAAATTCCAGGCAGAACTTGTTCACTAAATGTGCGCTTCAATAGTGAAAAACTGACAATCTATTTTGACTTTTTGGCTTTGTAGGTCCTTTTAATGCGAATACCTTTGAGGTTATAACAAGACTATATCATTAATATTTATATCATGGCAGTAGAATTTACAGACAGCAATTTTGAGGAAGTCGCTTTAAACAGTGGCAAGCCTGTAATGGTTGACTTTTGGGCAGAATGGTGTGGACCTTGTAGAGTAGTCGGTCCTGTAGTAGAAGAGTTAGCGAATGATTACGAAGGCAAGGTTGTCATCGGCAAGGTCAACGTAGACAACAACACTGAATTAAGCGCAAAGTATGGGATCCGAAATATCCCGACCATCCTTTTCATTAAAGATGGTGAGGTGGTAGATAAGTCTGTGGGCGCTTCTCCGAAGAATGTTTTAGAGGAGAAGATTGAGGCGATGTTGTAGCAGACGCCGAGTCTGTTCAGAATTTAATTGAAAATAAATCATCCCTGCCTATCTTAGGTGGGGATTTTTTCATCTACTTTGTAATTCATTCATCCAAACATGGCACTCCGTCCCAACCCCGAAATGCAGCAGCGATTAGGTCGCTTAGAGTTACTTGCAAAACAAGCCGTCGAGGGGTTTATTACGGGGCTCCACAAAAGCCCGTTCCATGGGTTTAGTGTGGAGTTTGCCGAGCACAGAATTTACAATCCTGGAGAGTCTACGCGCCACATCGATTGGAAGCTGTATGCGCGAAGTGACAGGATGTTCGTCAAACGGTACGAGGAGGAAACGAATTTGAGATGCCAAATCGTCATCGATTGTTCTTCCTCGATGAGATACCCCTCCGAGGTGACACTCGACGGCCCCAAGATGAATAAGCTCAAGTATTCTATTGAATCTGCGGCGGCCCTCATCGAGCTGTTTCGACGTCAACGCGATGCGGTGGGCCTAAGTTTGTTTTCCGATTCCCTTGATTTACAAACGCGCGCAAAATCGAGTATGTCCCACCACAGACTGCTCTATCACAAGCTCGAGGAGATCATGGAAACGAATGATCAGCAGGGTACATCTGCGATCTCGGCCATACACCAAATCGCGGAGGCGACCCCGCGTCGCTCCCTGATTATCCTGTTCAGTGACATGCTAGACAAGTCCGAAGATCTCGACGCGACAATCGACGCGCTCAACCATCTTCGCCACAACAAGCACGAGGTTGTTGTCTTTCACGTGTTGGATAAATCCACCGAAGTAGCCTTTGATTTCCCAGAACGTCCTACGAGATTCGTGGATCTTGAAACGGGAGAAGAGCTTAAACTTCATCCTTCCGAAGTTCGTGATCACTACATCTCTCGCATGGGGGCGTTGCGTAAAGAACTGTCCACGAGGTGTGGGGCTCATGGCATCGATTGGGTAGATGTAGATATTGCCGAGGGTCCTGTCCCTGTTCTTGCGAGGTACCTCATAAAGCGGAAGAAACTTTTTTAACTTTTCAGATAAGAACGTTGCAGAGAGGGAAAGGATATCTTATCTTTGCGCCTCCCGAAAGGGAACCCAACCCAAAACTGGTCTGGTAGTTCAGTTGGTTAGAATACATGCCTGTCACGCATGGGGTCGCGAGTT
>Ga0307984_1000185_pt1 | contig 26332 bp, 21 predicted proteins | sample EllFjometageno78_FD_203169 | JGI IMG/M metagenome (GOLD analysis project Ga0307984, IMG submission 203169) | Marine microbial communities from Ellis Fjord, Antarctic Ocean - #78 | ecosystem: Environmental > Aquatic > Marine > Unclassified | place: Southern Ocean | collected 2014-10-09
ACAAAGGAATAGGGTCAGGTATTCTCTTTACCCTAAAACTATTACTTCCAAGATTACTAATCGATCCATCGGTCATTTCCCCTTTAACTGAAATTATGGCTTCCTTATTTGATGTAGATGTTGAAGGCTCAACGATATAGGTGCCATCGGATTGCTTTTTAATTCTATGACCATTCGAAATACTAACTCTTAGTTTATTGCTAGCGAAACCAGGGACACTTATTTCTACTGGGTTAGGAACACCTCGGTAGAAAACATTCATTGCTGTTGGAGAGACTACAAGCGCCGCTTCTGCAATCGTAAATGTAGGGGTAAGGAATTGTTGAGATTGCATATCTCCTTCAGCCCCCTGATACCTTATTACTCCTTTATATTGATATTGTCCCAGTGTCATTCCTTTTGATGACAAAGCTAAAAGTCCTTGACCTTGATCATTGACCGCTAAAGGTTCAATCCCTAGACCTACATAATCTAACTCAGTAGAGTCTTGACCGTCCCACTTATTTGGGTCGATGTAAACTTCTGGTTTTTTCGTTCTATCAAAAGCAGCAAGGAAAATATTTGCCCTCAAAGTATCTCCTTTCAGGATAAAGTTTGATTCTGGGATGGTCAAAGGCATTACCTCAGAGAACTTTAAACTTTTTGCCTCCGTACTGTTAAGTAGCCATCCGATCGCATCTTCTTCAGCATCTTTAATGTCAATAATCATCTTAGACATGAGAGGCATCACCGCTGCCAATGGCATTTTTTGAAAGTTTGCGATTTCCCATGACACCATGTCCTCTCCTTTCATTTCATCCTCAAAAGAAAAGCGCTCGTTTAATGAATTTAAAGTATTTGTAGGTAGTGAGATAACATTTCCTTCGACATCAGTTACACTCATGTTTAAAAGGTAGTCACGGTATGCCTTCATAGCCAGTTTAATGCCATTTGCAGTCCATTCACCTTCTTTGAGATTGTCATCATTCCCCCCCACCATGTAAGTCGTTAAAGATTGATATTCATCTTTTACCCTAACGTAGGCTAAGTTTAAAATGGTGTCATTTCCATTTTCATTTACACCGAGGTATTTCTCAAATTCTAACAATGATTGTTCCTGAAAATCACCTGCTGATGCAGACAAACAACGCGCTTTTAACTCTGTGATATAACGAACCAAGTTGTCAGATTTTTCAACAATGATTTGAGCTTCGTCATAATAGGGTCCAACTTTAACTTGATTGCTATTGTACTTTAATTCTAAAGCAGTATATGTATCGTAAATTTTTGATGATAGAGTAGCCTGAGTGTCAAGTAGACTATTTTCAACTTTCACGAAACCATCTAACACTTCTTTAGAGATATTTAACGCTAGAAGTGCAGTAAGGACGAGGTACATCATCCCTATCATTTTCTGTCTTGGGGTCTCTTTTGCTCCTGACATATCTAACTACTTTTATTGCCCATTGCATTGAGCATATTGCCGTAAACAGTATTAAGAGAAGCAAGATTCTGTGCAAGTGCTGCAATGTGCTCTTTATAAGCTTTCGTGTCCTCTACACTGTCGTTAAGCGTTTTAACCAATTCTCCCATTCCTGAATAGAGCTCTTTATTTGCCTCTAGCTGTTGTAGTTGCATCTCATACATAGCATTTAAAGAGCTGAGATTGGTGTTCATACGCTCTAAATTCTGTCCAGCAGAATTCCCAGCATCTTTAGATCCAACGAGTCCTGTTAATGAATCAGAAACACCTTCGTAGGTGTTTGCCATTTCATCAACTCTATTTGATGCTTTTACAAGTGAATCGCTAAATTCCTGCGTAGCTCCTGCGGCGTCTGCCATGTCACTCATTTTACTTGCTTGGTCGCCAAGATTCCTCATCCCTTCCCCTAGGCTCTTAAGCGTTTTAGAATCAATATTCGCCTCTTTTAGAAGAGAATCAAGTTCCTCCACAGCTGTAGTTGCGGTGTTTGTGTCATCATCTGAAAATTGCAACTCTGGATGAACCAATGACCAATCCGGTTCGCTGTGTGCTGTTGGCTCAAATGCAGATAAAGTAAAAATTAGTGCCTCTACACTCAGTCCAATGGTAAGCATTAAACTTGCGCCAGCCCAGTGCTCAATTTTGAATAGTGCACCGACAATTACAACAGCGGCACCAATTCCATAACATATAGACATCCATTTTTTAAATTCTTTACCACCGGGCATATATGGATGGATTCTTTCACTTGCAGGTCTCATTCTTCTAATATATTAGTTTCAATTATAAATTATCGAGTAAATCTCGATAGCAGGGTTTCAGGTATTTTAATTAGCTACGAAGATGTTTTAGTTCCATTCTTCTTTAGGTCCAGATTTTCCTCGACCCAGGTATGACATTACAGATCGGAATCCAATAAATGCTTTAGCGGTATCGCTGTATTCAAACGATCGAGTTCCAGTTTGGCAATAATATCCAATGTCTTTCCAAGATCCACCTCGTGTTACTTTTCTATGCCATGTTTGAACGTCGTCAACCTTAGCATGGTAAACATAATCAGGTGCTAAGTCGAAAGCGAAATCATAAACGGTTTCATCATAGGCTGTATTTGTCCACTCAGCAACGTTCCCAGACATTTGGTACAGACCGTAATCGTTTGGGCTATATGATTCAACCGGAGCTGTATAAGCATTTGCATCTTCAACGTAATCTCCACGCATAGGCTTGAAGTTTGCAAGAACACATCCCTGTTCATTTCGAATGTATGGTCCTCCCCATGGGAAAGGAGCGAGATCCCTGCCTCCACGAGCCGCATATTCCCATTCGGCCTCAGAAGGTAGGCGGAATTTTTGAATATAGGTTTGCCCCTCTTTCTGCTTCCACTCATTCATAATTTGAGTTCTCCAAGCGTTGAAAGCCACAGCTTGACCCCAAGTTACACCTACCACAGGGTAATCATCGTATGCTGGATGCCAAAAGTAGTTTTCTGCCAAAGGTTCATTATATGAATATGTGTAATCATGAACCCAAACTAATGTGTCAGGGTAAACATTGATCGTTTCCTCAATCACAAATTGGGATCTGTCTGAATGCCTCTCAATAGAATGCTGTTGATTTAATTTATTCACAACGCTTAATTGATCATCCCTACCGTCTTTTTTTGCGGCGTCAGCAATGTTAAACCAGTAGTACCTGTAGATCAGTTTACGAGTATCGATTTCCTTTCTGTTGTAGAATCTTTCTTGTCCTTGAAGATAATACTCATCATAAAGCACCTCGGAAATTTCTTCATCAGTCCAATCAATAGCTTCATCCCAATTTAAGATATAGCCTTTGTCAATAAATCTATCGAGCTCGATGCCAGTATTAGGATCTTCCGTCCAGAAATATCGTTCATCATCATTCTCATATAAAGTGTTTAAGAATAGTGAATCTCTTACATAGTTAACAAATTGACGATATTCATTATTTGAAATTTCATGAACATCTATGTAAAATGCAGGGATGGTAACAGTTTTTGCGCGAGAGTTAAGAGCGTATGGTACATCTTGATCACTGGGTCCCATTGTAAAGGATCCGAAATGGATGTAATTCATACCGTATGGGTTAGCTTGATCCCAATATTCTCGGGGGTTAACACCAACGAGTTCGCCTTGAGGTCCCATATAGCATCCAACAAGCAGAGTTGGAATCATGAGTAAAAGAAGAAACTTATTCATATAGTATATTCTAGTAGTTTGTAATAATTAGGTACGTATAATACGCATAGAAGGTTACTTATATTATAACACTCTTGGATTTGCGTACCTGTTTAAGATGGGAGTAGACTCAAATTTAAAGCTGTAAGAGAGGAAAATTTCATGAGATCCAGATGAAAACGACTGTAATTCTGATGTAGTCATGTCAAATGAATAACCAAGTCTAAATAGTTGCTCTTTATAATTGGTGGCATCCTTATTTATCATTGAATATTGGAGCCCAACGATTGGCGCAATAGCATCTCCAGGTCTCCAGGAAACGCCCGCCCAAATCATTTCATTGTATAAAACATTTACGCTCATGTCAATTGCCGACGCGTTTAGGTCAGTTTTAGCAAGAATGTTAGTTCTGAGGACGAGTGCATCTCCATCAAGGGGGTAGTCATAACCACCCATTGCATATAAATGTCTTACAGGTGTAGTACTCATAAAAGTACCTCCATCCTTAAGCCCAGATTCAGCTAGGTGAGTCATAGAAAGACCTGCATAAAAAGTTTTTGGCTTCGATATGTAAACTCCGAAATCGACATCAATTGCTGTTCCTGTTTCTCCGTCTGAAGGTATAGCAGGGTCAATAGTCCAGTCATCATTTGAGATCCAAGTTGGCTTAAATGTCTTGCTGAAGTAGCTAACAGATGTTCCAATGCTTAATGTGGCACCACCAGCAAATGGCTCTAAGGAATAAGCATAGCCAACCTTCGCCATTGTGTTAGCTTCAAAACCCAATTCGTCTTGATAGAATTGTACTCCAAAAGCTCCTGGCATAAATCCAAGTTTTCCATTCACATTTAAAAGTGATGTTACAGGAGCTCGATCTAGTCCACTCCATTGATTTCTATAGAAACCATTGATGTTAGTTAGGTCAGATTGTCCAGCCGCTGCAATGTTAGACATTGCATGGTCCATATACCATTGGGTGAATTGTGGGTCTTGTTGTGCACTCAAAGAAGATGCAAACACGACTAAAAGAAGTGCAGATAAGTAGGTACGAATCATGTTAACTCGTTGGTTTTCAAAATTTTCACAGGTTTCGGCGTTCACCGAGTGTGGAAAGATACGTAATTTTACTGATATCATCACGCTAGCTTTTGATACGTTCTCCACCATCTGTCAGGTAATTCACCTTCAGAAGCCTCTTCATAATCCTCATATGAGCATGGCACAAGGTGGTGGTGGTCTTTGTTGTTTTTCTTAGAAGTAGGTATAGGTACATCCATCCACCATCTATCACTTCTGGATGATTTGTAGAACGTTACTTCATGGTCTTTTCCTTGTAAATCAACTAAATATTTAGTGTATTCTTCGACATTACATTTAGGGTAATCACCTGTTTGGCTAAAGATGCCATCAATCATATGCCATAAAACTTGAGCTGCAAGATGAGACCCTCTTCCTCTGTCATCTAGATCGGGGTTGTGTTCGAACAGACCAAGTGCCATCATTTTATCACTAAGTCCAGCATATCTGGCCAATTGGCAAATTTGAGAAGATGAAAATCCGTTGGGTCCTGCATGTGTGGAAGCCGGATGGTCAGAAGCTCTAATTGAAGATAGATCGAAGGATACTAAATCGGCATCTCTTAAAGTGGGCTCAATAAGTTTTGGGTTGCTGTGTGCTGTGCCAAGTCTGATTGCTTCAAATTGAAGCCTTTCAAGCAATTCTAATGTGTCAGGGTCAGTCAAAAAGCCTTGATGACCAATATTTACATAGTCAAATAAAAAGTTAGGTTCATGTAAAACAATTCGATTCATATAGTTTCTAGAAGTATATAATTCAGGGTCTCCTCCAAAATCTAATCTTGAATCTATTGAGACCACATTCATGGGTCTTCCAACAGATTCTAAGGCAGAATAAATTGCGTATGTTAAGTCTTGTCCACCACCTAATACAATAGGGATGATACCCATTTGGATTAACTCAGAAACAAGATCGCTTACAGCTCTTTCTGTGTCTACGCTATCTAACCCAGCTCTAATGTCACCTAAATCCACTGTGGGAGCCCAACGAGTTGGTGGAGTAAGTCTGTAGAACCAATCTCTTATTGAATCTGGAGCGGCTGCACAGCCTTCATTGTCACCGCTATTTCTACCGTCATTCACTCCGAAAATTGCGACTCTACAACCTTCAATAGATGGTTGGTGATCAAAGCGATGTATTTCGATTCTATCAGCTATTCTGGCTGAACCCTCGGCATTGCTAAACACGGGTTGGTCAACCGGCTGTAATAGATCAAATATTTTTTCGCTCATTCTTAAAAATCAATGTAAAAAAATAAATTCGTACAATTTGTCACAAGTTTAAGCATACAGTTGGAAGCAAAGACGACACTACCGTACTATCAATTCACACTGAATTGTTACTTCTTGCCTTTTTGAGCTTTCTTTTTCTTTTGAGGACGTTTGTCGTGCTCGACTATAAGTTCCTGAGCACGAGCCCAATCAATACCGTTGTAATCCTCATCTTTCGGTATTTTTACGTTTTTCTTTCCAGCTTTTATGAACGGACCCCAACGGCCATTAATAATTCTAACGGTCTCATCTTCTTCAAAAACTTTTAATAAAGCGGCAGCGTCAGCGGCCTTTTTTTCTTCTATAAGCTCTATCGCCCTTGTTAATTCAATAGTATATGGATCGTCATCGGTGTCTTTTTTAATCGAAACGAATTTGCTATTGTGAACTACATATGGCCCAAATCTTCCAATTGAAGTGGAGACAACCTTGCCTTCATACTCACCAAGTTTACGAGGGAGTTTGAACAGCATTAGTGCTTCATCGAGCGTAATGGATCTGAGAGTTTGGGTAGGGCGAAGAGATGAAAACTTCTTATCTTCATCATCAGCCAATCCAAGTTGTGCCATCGGCCCAAAACGTCCGATTCTCACTAAGACTTGTTTCCCTGTTGCAGGGTCGATTCCAAGAATACGTTCGCCAGCTTCTCTTTCGCTCTCTAAAGCGTCATCCACTAATGTTTTAAAAGGCTTGTAGAACTCTCCTATCATTTGCTGCCAATCTTTACGGCCTTCAGCAATTACATCAAATTGAGCTTCCACATCGGCTGTAAAATTATAGTCTACTATAGAGCTGAAATGTTTGATAAGAAAATCGTTGACGACAATACCGATGTCAGTGGGAGCAAGCTTGTTTCTCTCTGCTCCAGTGTTTTCTGTTTCTGTAATAGAAGAAATCTCCGTACCATCAAGTTTAAGAACGCGATACTCTCTGGGAGTTCCTTCTCGGTCAGGCATCTCGACATAACCACGGCGTTGGATAACGCTAATTGTTGAAGCGTATGTTGAAGGTCTTCCAATACCGAGTTCCTCAAGTCTTTTTACCAAGCTAGCCTCAGTGTATCTTGGTGGATGATTGACAAACTTCTGAGTAGCAATGATGTTGATTCGTGTCATTGACTCGCCATTTACCATGGCGGGAAGAAGTCCTTTTGCATCTTCATCATTTTCGTCATCAGTCCCTTCCAAATAAACCTTGAGAAACCCTTCGAAAGTGATTACTTCCCCACGAGCCACGAAAACATCTGAGTTCTCGCTAACATCTATTGTAACAGTAGTTTTTTCAAGTCTGGCATCGGACATTTGTGATGCAATCGCTCTTTTCCAAATGAGCGCATACAGTTTTTCTTCTTCATCTTTCCCCGTGTGATTGCTAAGCGCGAAGTCTGTGGGTCTGATGGCCTCGTGAGCTTCTTGAGCTCCTTTGGTTTTGTTTGCAAAAGTTCTTCTTTCACAAAACTCATCACCATAAGCAGATTTAATTGCTTCTGCGGCAAAATCAAGAGCTTGCTCGCTTAAATTGACGGAGTCAGTACGCATATACGTAATGCGACCAGCCTCATATAATTTTTGTGCTACACCCATTGTGCGAGAAACTGAAAACCCCAGTTTTCTGAAGGCCTCTTGTTGCAGTGTTGATGTTGTAAATGGGGCTGTTGGCTTCTTCTTAGCGGGCTTAGTCTCAAGGGCCTTAATGGAGTGTGTGCTTCGTGCACAGTCTTTTATAAATGCCTCTGCTTCCTCTTCCGTTTTATAACGAGTTTTACACTCAGCCTTCAGGTTTTTACCTTCTTTCGTTGTAAACTCTCCTACGATTCTAAATTTATAAGAGGGTATATGAGCATCAATTTCACGCTCTCTTTCGACGATAATTTTAACTCCGACACTCTGTACTCTTCCAGCGCTAAGGCCGGGCTTAACTTTTTTCCATAATACAGGGCTGAGGTCAAACCCCACAATTCTATCAAGTATTCTCCTCGCTTGTTGAGCGTTAACTAAATCTTCGTCAACTGTGCGAGGGTTCTCAATGGCTTTTAAAATTGCGGATTTAGTTATTTCATGAAAAACGATACGTTTTGTGTTCTCAGGTTTCAGTTTTAAAGCCTCTACCAAGTGCCATGAAATTGCTTCTCCTTCTCGGTCTTCATCAGTCGCGAGCCAAACCATCTCAGTCCCCTTCATTGCTTTTTTAAGCTCTGTGATGACCTTCTTTTTATCATCACTCACTTCATACTTAGGGGTGAAGTTGTTTTCTTTATCGATAGCTGCATCTCCCTTTGCTAGGTCACGTATGTGACCAAAGCTGGATTTTACAACAAAGTCTTTTCCGAGGTAGCCCTCTATTGTTTTTGCCTTTGCAGGTGACTCAACTATGACAAGGTTTTTAGGCATAAGATATGATTTTGGATTGCAAATAAAATAAAACTTTCGGTTAGTTCATACATTATTTACAATAACTTTTTCACCAAAAGAGGTTACCCCTTTAGGGGTGACAATTTGTCACGCCCTTCATAACAAGCTACATTTGCACAAAATCGGATAATGAGAGAAGGAGATATACATATTGACGAGTCAAGGCAAGGTGAGGCAATTCACATTGAAAAGTCTTCTGGCACATCTGGTGGTTTGAAGATGTTCTTAGAGAGTTATGGTTGTGCAATGAATTTCAGTGATTCAGAAATTATTGCTTCAATTATGAGTGATGTCGGTTATGTAACCACGAGCGATGCGACAGAGGCTGATTTAATTTTAGTCAATACTTGTTCTATACGCGAAAAAGCTGAGGAAAGGGTGCGCAATAGACTTAAGGAATTTAAGAGGTACAAGCTTAAAAACAGGCGACTTGTTGTTGGGATGCTGGGCTGCATGGCCGAGAGATTAAAGGAGAATTTATTAGAACAGGAAAAACTTGTTGATTTAGTCGTGGGCCCTGATGCTTACAGAGATCTTCCGTCTCTTGTGAAGCAGGTAAATGGGGGTCAAAAGGCAGTGAATGTCCTCCTTTCAAGAGAAGAAACCTATGCTGATGTAAGTCCTGTAAGGTTAGATAAATCTGGCGTGACCGCTTTCATTAGTATTATGAGAGGTTGCGATAACATGTGTTCGTTTTGCGTTGTGCCATTCACACGTGGACGAGAGCGCAGTAGGGAGCCTCAGAGTATTGTAGCTGAAGCTCATGATCTGTTTAATCAAGGTTACCGTGAAGTGACTCTTTTAGGCCAAAACGTAGATTCTTACAAGTGGAACCTCGATATTAAAGGAATCATTAAAGATCCAGAGCTGCCAATTGTGCGGTTTGCTGAATTGTTAGAAATGGTAGCGAAAGTGAACCCGGATTTAAGGGTCAGATTCTCAACAAGTCATCCTAAGGATATGATTGACGATGTTCTCCATGTAATTTCTAGACACGAAAACCTTTGTAAGTACATTCACCTTCCAATTCAATCTGGAGCTAGTTCTATGCTCAAAAGAATGAATAGAGGTTATACTAGAGAGTGGTATTTAAATAGAATTGCCGCAATTAAAAGAATACTTCCTGATTGCGCTTTGTCAACAGATATTATAACTGGTTTTTGTGGAGAGACAGAACAAGAGCATCAGCAAACAATGTCGATTTTAAAAGAAGTGGGCTTTGTGATGGCTTATAATTTTAAATACAGTGAGAGGCCCAAAACACTCGCTGAAAGAAAGTTTGAGGATGATGTTCCAGAGGAAGTGAAAAGTGCTCGATTAACCGAGATTATCAAACACCAAAGAGCTTATGCATCCGTGCTTATTGAAGCCATGGTTGGTAAAGTATATAGAGTTTTAGTTGAAGGAGTGAGCAAGAAAAGTGCAGAAAAACTTTATGGCAGAACGACTCACAATATTGTTGTTGTATTTGATAAAGGAGATTTAAATTTATGTGATTACGTTAATGTTAGAGCTTTAGATTGTACAAGCGCAACTCTTAGAGGAGAGGTTACGACTGACAAGGCGGATGCTTAAATTATTATTTGTGAAATGAATGTTGGGACGATAAAACAAAGGTTTGGTGTTATAGGCATGAATGAGGCTCTCGACAGAGCATTGCACATTGCCGCTCAAGTTGCTCCAACAGATTTGTCGGTTCTTATTCTTGGAGAGAGTGGAACAGGAAAGGAAATCATGCCTAGGATCGTTCATCAATTCAGTAAGCGTAAGCACGGTAAATATGTTGCCGTGAATTGCGGTGCTATTCCTGAAGGGACGATTGATTCAGAACTGTTTGGTCATGTAAAGGGAGCTTTTACAGGAGCTACAGAATCTCGTAGAGGTTATTTTGAAGAAGCGAATGGCGGAACAATTTTTTTAGATGAAGTAGCCGAGTTGCCACTCACCACACAGGTAAGGCTCTTGCGTATCCTCGAAACGGGAGAGTTTATGAAGGTGGGATCTTCAACTACTGAAATGACAGATGTGAGGGTGGTGGCTGCAACGAATGTGAATTTTGAAGAAGCCTTTCAAAGGGGGAAATTCAGAGAGGATTTATACTATCGTCTGAATCAAGTTCCAATTCATATGCCTCCCCTTCGAGATAGATCAACGGATATTCATCTTCTTTTTAGAAAATTTACAACTGATTTTAGTGAGCTGCACAGAATGCCTCCCCTCTCTCTGTCTTCTGATGCGATAGAAATTATTGAACATTATCCTTGGCCTGGAAATATTAGACAACTCAAGCACATTACTGAGCAAATGTCAGTTTTAGAGACAGAAAGGCGAATTAACTCTGACACCTTACTTGGATATTTACCTGAGACCAATCGGTCCAGGCTGCCAGTTCGCGTTACTGCTGGTAGTGACGGCTTTGAGGAGAGTGATTCGGGAAGGAACGAGAGAGAAATGCTCTATAAAGTACTTTTTGAGATGAAGGGTGACTTGAATAATTTAAAGGATCTCGTGTTTGGTCTAATAAAAAATGGAGGTTTACTCACTGGAGAAGATGAAATTCTTGTAAAAAGAATGTTTGATGAGCACAGTAGCTCTCAGCAGGGCGCAAGTAATTTTCCAATCGTATTTTCTGGAGGTAATCAACCGAATGACCCTAGTAAGACTGATGAGTTACAGGGTGTTGAGCCAAGTTTGTCCTTGATTGATTCTGAGAAGGAGCTGATAAAAATGGCCTTAGAAAAGTATAATAATCGGCGAAAGGATGCCGCGGAAGAGTTGGGGATTTCAGAGCGGACTTTATACAGGAAAATAAAAGAATATTCTCTTAAATGAATTTAATCAAGTACATGTTATTTGTCTGCGTGGTGTCTGCGATTGCCACGATTGGTAGCTGCGGTGTGTATTCTCCATATGGAGCTGCAACTGCTGGTGCTAAGACCTTTAGCGTATCTATTTTTGAGGCAACTCATCCATTGGTTTCTGCTACTTCGGCACTCAGTATTTCAGAATCACTAGTGGATAGAGTACAGAGGCAGTCAACTTTGAAATTAGTTAGTGGGGAATCAGAGTTAAAATTTTCAGGAAGAGTGGTGGACTGGTTAGTTCAGCCGATTAACGTACAGGGAGATGAGACAGCAAGTGCAAATAGAGTGACAATCACAGTTGATGTTATTTATACCAACAGCTTAGATGAATCTCTAAGCTTTCAACGAAAATTCAGCCGTTTTGTGGATGTGCCGAGTAGTTCTGATATATTTTCTATAGAAGATGTGATCGCAAGTGAGATAGGTGAGTTGTTATCTTTGGATATTTTTAATGCAAGCCTCGGGAATTGGTAAGAAAATGAATATTCAACGTTTAAATTCAATTCTTACTCACAAAGAAACAGATTTGTCAGATTTGCGTGATGATTTAGCTGAATTGGTTGTGAATCATCCCTATAGTGGTCCGTTCCGCATGTTGCTTGCTAAAGCTTCTAAGGATGCTGGCCATTTGGACCAAAAACAAGACCTTCTTGCCGCCGCCGCACATTGCAACTCTAGGAAGGCGCTTTTTGAATTAATGTTCGGTGAAGATTTAAGGCGCGAAGCACGAGAAATACACAAAGTGATTGAAACGGAAGAGGAGGTGTCAGAGGATGAGTTGCTGGATTTGGTTTGGCATATAGATGAGAGAAAATCAGATGATGAGTCAGAGCAGATTTTAAGTGAAAGAGAAGCTGTAGTCGAAGCAATCGCGACTTCTTTGAGCGTAGAAATGGAGAGTTGGGACGAAAAAGAGCCCCATAAAGGGGGTGAACCAGAAAAAAAATTAAATTATTTTCAACATTTGAAAAGAGGTGAAACTGAGCTTAAAAAAGACGCGGTTTTGGATGGTGAATTGAATGAGGTTAAAAGTGTTGGTGAAGCAAATTCCATGTTTGGAAAGTGGTTGAAAACAAGGGCAGTAGAAACTTCATTTGGAGATCATGGTAATCCTGAATCTAGCGTAGAGCGTGGTGCTTCGGCTATTATTGATGCTTTTTTGAAAAAGAACAATCCGTCTATTGGTGTTGTTCGAGATGTTGAAACACCGGTTGAAGAATGGGCAAGTAAAGGGTTGCAATACGACCCGAGTTTAGTGACTGAAACTATGGCGAAATTATATGCTTCTCAGGGCCAAATTGGGCGCGCAAGGAAAGCTTTTAAGATGTTAGCTTTGAAATATCCTGATAAAAGTGTTTATTTTGCATTCCAGCTGAAAAAGCTAAGCAACAACTAAGAAGACTATCATGGGAACTCTCCTCACAGTTATTATTTTGATCATCTGCTTCTTTTTAGGAGCAGTTATTTTAGTCCAAAACCCCAAAGGTGGTGGACTCGCATCTGGATTTACAGGCGGTGCCTCTATGGGCGGTGTGCAACGTACAACAGACTTCCTTGAGAAGAGCACTTGGTACCTTGTTGTCGCGTTATTTGTGACTTGCATGGTTGCAAGTATCTACAATGGAAACACAGAGACAAATGTCGGTATTGATGAGAGCTTTATGCCAAGCACAACTTCAGCACCAGCTCCAGTTGAAGTCCCTGCTCAAGTTGATGCAGAGCCTCCAGCTGACAGTCCTTCTGAGTAAGTAGAACACAGAAGTATTTATCGCCGAAAGTATTAGATTGTAGACTCATTCGAACGTAATTTAGCGCTCGCATTTTTGCTGTGTAGTTACTTCTTGTGCTCCAGCTAATCTTTATTATTTTATATATCAGATGTCAGTAAACATTCGCCCATTAGCAGATCGGGTTCTTATCGAACCAGCTCTAGCTGAAGAAACAACAGCAAGTGGAATTATTATCCCTGATACAGCTCAGGAAAAACCTCAAAGAGGTGTTGTTGTTGCTGTTGGTCCAGGAAAGCCAGATGAACCCACAACAGTTAAGGTTGGGGATGCTGTCTTATATGGAAAGTACTCAGGCACGGATCTTCAAGTAGAGGGGAAGGATTACATGATTATGCGTGAGTCAGATATTCTCGCAATCGTTTAAAAAACACAGACCGTTTAAAATTTCATAAAATGGCAAAAAATATTAAGTTTGATATAGAGGCTCGTAGGAGTTTAAAAGCTGGTGTCGATGCACTTGCAAACGCAGTAAAAGTAACTTTGGGGCCTAAAGGTCGCAATGTGGTTATTGACAGAAAATTTGGAGCACCCATCGTAACAAAAGATGGTGTAACTGTTGCAAAAGAAATAGAGCTTAAAGATCCCATCGAAAACATGGGAGCTCAAATGGTAAAGGAAGTAGCGTCTAAGACGGCTGATGTCGCTGGAGATGGAACTACAACAGCCACAGTGCTCGCTCAGGCCCTTATTTCTGAGGGGATGAGGAATGTATCTTCCGGTGCTAACCCAATGGATCTTAAGCGCGGAATGGACAAAGCGTCTGTTGCGATTGTGAAGCACCTACAAAAGATGAGTCAAGAGGTGGGCAATGACAATTCGAAGATTGAGCAGGTAGCTACAATTTCAGCGAACAACGACAATACTATCGGTTCTTTGATCGCTCAGGCGATGAAGACTGTTGGAAATGAAGGCGTGATTACTGTTGAGGAGGCTAAGGGTATGGAGACCACTGTTACTACGGTTGAAGGAATGCAGTTTGACAGAGGATATCTAAGTCCTTACTTTGTAACTAACCCTGAGAAAATGGAGGTTGAGTTGGAGAGTCCATTTATCCTTATTCACGATAAGAAAATATCGAACATGAAGGACCTTCTTCCTGTGTTAGAAGAGACGGCAAAGTCAGGTCGCCCACTTTTGATTATTGCTGAAGATGTAGATGGTGAGGCTTTGGCGGCTTTAGTTGTAAATAAAATCAGAGGTTCTCTGAAAATTGCAGCAGTAAAAGCACCAGGGTTTGGTGATAGAAGAAAAGCAATTCTTCAAGATATTGCAACACTTACAGGTGGACAGGTTATTTCAGAAGAAACTGGCTTGAAGCTTGAAAACACTTCAGTAGATGATCTTGGAACAGCGGAAAAAATAACGATTGACAAGGACAATACTACAATTGTAAATGGTGCTGGGGACAAAGCGAGTATCAAAGCACGCATAGGTCAAATAAAAGCTCAAATAGAGACTACAACTTCAGATTACGATAAGGAAAAACTACAAGAACGCCTTGCTAAATTAGCGGGTGGTGTAGCTGTTTTGTATGTTGGAGCTGCTACTGAGGTAGAGATGAAGGAGAAAAAGGACAGAGTTGATGATGCATTACATGCAACTCGTGCTGCTATTGAGGAGGGTATTATTCCTGGCGGAGGAACTGCATACATCAGAGCTGCTTCTAAGATTTCGAAATTAGAGGGAGTGAATAACGATGAGACAACTGGGATTAAGATTGTAATAAGATCTATTGAAGAGCCTTTACGCCAAATTGTTGCCAATGCTGGTGGAGAAGGAGCTGTCGTTGTGAATGCAGTTCGTGATGGAAAAGATGATTTCGGATACAATGCAAGAACTGAGGTTTATGAAGATCTTTACAAGGCGGGAGTAATTGATCCCACAAAGGTTGCTCGTGTAGCATTAGAAAATGCGATTTCTATCTCGGGTATGATGCTTACAACGGAGTGCGTTATTTCTGACTTTGAGGAAGAAGCTGGGATGTCTACTCCTCCTGCTATGCCTGGTGGTATGGGAGGAATGATGTAGAATAATTACATTTTCAGATTGATGTCGATTCACGTAAAACACGCCACGAAAGTTTTTGATGGACAAGCTGCCCTTAGTGATGTTAGCTTGAAAGTCCCTTCGGGCCAGGTTTTAGGTCTTTTAGGCCCAAATGGTGCGGGTAAATCAACGTTAATGAGACTAATATCTGGTTACTTGCCCGCAACTTCAGGTTATGTTGAAGTGTGTGGTTTTGATGTTGATTCGCAGCCTCTTGAAACAAAAAAGCGAATAGGTTATTTGCCAGAGCACAATCCCTTGCCCGAAGAAATGTTCATTCGTGAATATTTGAGTTTTGTAGGTGGGATGTATAAAGTAAATAACGTTGCTACAAGGGTTGAGGAAGTAATGTCTCTTGTGGCGCTAGAGCCTGAATCTGGCAAGAAAATTAGTCAATTATCTAAAGGATATCGACAAAGGGTGGGGCTTGCAGCGGCGATTATACATGAGCCGGAAGTATTGATACTTGATGAGCCGACCTCCGGTTTGGACCCCAATCAACTAGTTGAAGTAAGGGCACTCATAAAAGACATAGGTCGTGAAAGAACGGTACTTCTATCGACTCATGTTATGCAAGAAGTGGAGGCTATGTGTGATCGTGTTGTGCTGATTAAGAATGGAGAAATTGTAGCGGATGAGGCCACTGATGTTTTCACAAGCAGAGATGGTGGGCTTGAAGCGGCTTTTAAAGATCTTACTTCTTGAGTACTGAAACCAATACTGAAAGAGGAATAGTATTTAGATCTACCGGATCTTGGTATGATGTACAAGACTCCTCAGGGGAGAATATTCGATGTAGAATTAAGGGAAAAATGCGGCTGCAGGGGTTTAGGTCTACCAACCCTATTGCGGTCGGCGATGCAGTACAATTTATCAGGGCGATTGACGGGACAGGTAGCATAGATAGTATAGAGGAGAGGAGGAATTACATTGCTCGAAAATCAGTTAACCTATCTAAGGAGACTCACATTGTCGCTTCAAACTTAGATAGAGCCTATCTTATTGTTACCATTGCTAAGCCAAGGACAAGTTCCGGCTTTATTGATAGATTCTTAGTCACAGCAGAAGCGTACGGAATTCCGACTACGATTGTATTTAACAAATTCGATTTGTTAATTTCAGACAAGGAGGCATTGTTAAGGCAAGAGGAGTTGGAGGGTATATATACAAGAGTTGGTTATGAAACGATGAGGGTTTCAGCTGAGTCTGGTTTGGGAATCAAAGAGTTTAGAGAGGAATTAAATTCGGGGATCAATTTACTTTCAGGGCACAGTGGTGTCGGTAAAAGCACAATCATCAATATGCTTATTCCGGGGTTAGATCTTAAAACGGCTGACGTCTCGGAATCTCATTCAAAAGGAAGGCACACCACTACTTTCGCAGAAATGTTTTCGGTTCCAGGAGGGGGATTTATTATTGATACACCAGGTATAAAAGGGTTTGGTTTAGTAACATTGGGGAAGAGTACGCTGAACCATCATTTTCCTGAGTTTTTTAAACTTCTACACGATTGTAAATTTAACAATTGTGTGCATGTGGGTGAGCCAGGCTGTGCAGTGAAAAAGCAGGTTGAAGAGGGTGAGGTTTCTCAGGAGCGGTACTCAAATTATTGTGATATGTACCAAACTTTTGAAGAGGGCCCGTATCGGTAAAGTGCGTTGCTTTTTTACACTTTAGAAGTATATAATCCGTGTACCTTAAGGTTTTTGGAATTGTATTTCAGGCGTTTGTGTGTATGTCTATCGTAAACATCAATTCCTATCGATCTTAGAATGGCATCTCCAGCTGCACAATCCCACTCCATGTAAGTCCCAGTTCTAGAGTGTATTTCAGCTTCTCCGAGAGCTATTTTACAGAATTTCAGAGCTCCGCTAACGGGACTAGCAATAACATCTGTTTTGTGAATGCCTGGAGGGAGTAAATCCTCGATTCCAGCCTGCTCATCCCAAGAGGTAACTAACCTATATGGTTTTTGAATAGCATTAGAATGTGTGGTCTTAACACAGGTTCCGTCTAGTTGGTAAATCGAAAAACCCTTCCGAATTGCTCCTGCATAAATCGTGTTTGATAAAGGGTCGGCAACGATACCAATGATGGGGCCTGTTTTATCACATAGAGCAATATTTACTGCAAACCCAGATCTATTTTTGAGGAAAGACTCTGTACCATCTAAAGGATCTATTAAGAAATAATATGGCCAATCCTTCCTGTCTTCAAAAGAAGGAATCACAGCTTCTTCACTGAGGATAGGTATTCCAAGAGGAGAAAGGATTTCAGTTATAATTTTATCTGAAGCATAATCAGCATCAGACACAAGGGTTCCATCCTTTTTTGATTTTATATGTAGTTCGTCATCTGAAGATGCAAGCGCTAAAAGCAATACTCTTGCGCCAGCTCCACCTGCTTTAATAGAGAGATGTAGAGCTTCATCTAAACTTTTTTCTGACAACATACGCCTAATATAGTCTGCATTTATTAACTTTGCCCACGATGCAGGGGTGCCTTTTGGCTGAGATTTATACCCTTTGAACCTTACCGGGTAATACCGGGTTGGAAGATGTCAATTAAGATTTACCCAGCATCATATTTTTTTTATTTAAAATTTATGTAATGCGTATTTCTTTCCTCCTTGTTTGTTTGTTTTCTTCTGGCTTCTTTCAAGCCCAAATAGATTCAATTAATCTCATTAGTCCCGCAGCTGTAAGAGCTGTTACTTCTGATGTGAGATCCCCTTTTACCCACTCGGACTTTAAAGCTGAAGATTTAAACAAACGGGATGCCGCTCAAGATCTTCCATTTCTTTTAAGACTTGCTCCATCGGTTGTCGTTACTTCAGATGCGGGAAATGGAATTGGCTATACAGGGATAAGGATTAGAGGAACCGACGCCAGTAGAATTAATGTTACGATTAATGGAGTGCCCTTAAATGATGCTGAGTCTCAAGGAGTTTATTGGGTGGATCTTCCGGATTTGGGTGCGAGTGTTTCCGGACTTCAAATCCAAAGAGGTGTTGGTACTAGTTCTGTTGGCGCGAGTGCCTTCGGAGCATCTATTGCAGTTAATACGTTAGGGTCAGTCGTAAAACCTAGCGTAAGAGCTGTATTAGGAATGGGGAGTTTTAATTCAAAAAGAGAAAGTGTAAGTTGGAGTTCAGGGATGTTAGGCGAGGGGTTTTCTTTTGATGGGCGAGTTTCACATATTTCTTCGAGTGGATTTATTGACAGGGCTTCGAGTGAGCTTAACTCTCTCTACACCTCAGTTGCAAAACGATGGGATAGAGGTCGGATGTCGTTCACAACGATGTTGGGAAATGAACGAACCTATCAAGCTTGGTTTGGCGTTCCTCAGCTAGCAACGAATCCATCTGTATCAAATGATTCGATTTTTGATTGGGCCGCTGGGTCATATGAATATGGGTATGGTTCAGATACAGTGAGGATTTCGGATTTGATTGAAAATCGCAGAACTCACAATTACTATCACTATAAAAATGAGGTTGATGATTATGCCCAAAATCATTTACAGCTTCATATCGATCAAAGAATAGGATTGGCTGATGTGTCCATGACCCTTTACTCAACTGCTGGAGCTGGTTATTACGAGCAATATAGAGAGGGTGATTCCTTTAGTTCCTATGGCTTGGTAGCGCCAATGTTCCCAGACTCATCATTTCCTGAGTCTACGAACGTGGTCCGAAGGCGATGGCTTGACAACCAGCTTTTCGGTGGTTTGTTCAATTTCAGTATTGATGTAGATGAAGCTGAATTAGAACTGGGTGGTGCATATTCAACTTATAGTGGTGACCATTTTGGGGAGATAATGTGGATGGAGTTCGCTTCAGAAATTATGCCTGAAACGCGGTACTATGATAATATTGGTAATAAACGAGATATGAGTGCTTACTCAAGGGTGCGTTTCGATTTGATTCCTGAAATCATCAAGGTTCAAGGAGAAGTGAATATTCGCTCAGTTTTATACGCGTCAAATGGAGTCGATTCAGATTTGCAGAATTTGGGGTTTAGCAACAATATGTTTTTTTTCAATCCTAAGTTTGGTTTAGATTATCAACCCACTTTTAATAGTAGAGCCTTTGCATCCGTTGCTGTTGCGAACAGAGAGCCGGCTAGAAGCGATTATATAGATCACCCAGGTTGGGGTTCGAATCTAATTAAGCCCGAGAGACTGTTGAATTTAGAGGCTGGATATCAACGCTCAGGTAAAAAGTGGGCCGCTGAAATAGGATTGTATCACATGGATTACAAAGATCAATTAATTGCAACTGGCGCCTTAAATGATGTGGGGAACGTTGTTAGAATTAATGTGCCAAATAGCTATAGGCAAGGCGTGGAGTTTCAGGCTGGATTAGAGATTTTAGATAATGTAAGATGGAACGGCAACCTGACTTTGTCTAAAAATATAATTACTGAGTTTAATGAGGTTTTATATGATTACATCTCTGAGATTCCATCGACTACTTCTGTAACTCACATGAATACGGAGATTGCATTTTCTCCCTCAGTTGTGGCGGCAAGTATTGTGGATGTACTTGTTTGGTCTAATGATAAAAGTAAAATAAACTGTGAATTGGCTACTAAATTTGTAGGGAAACAGTACTTAGATAATACGACGAATGAAGGAAGATCGTTGCCAGCGTATATCGTGAATGACATTGTGCTGAGGTGGTCGCCAGCGTCTAAGAGTGGGCTGAGCGTTTCCGTATTTGCAAATAATATTTTAAATGAACTGTACAGTGCAAATGGTTGGACGTACAGCTATCTATATGGGGGGGTAGATGGTATGGTGACCGAAAATTATGTTTTCCCTCAGGCTGGACGTCATGGGTTTATAAATATTGTGTACAGTTTTTAAGGAAGATGTGCTAATTTTGCAGAATGAAAATAAGGGTGCCTTTTATTTTGTGGATTGTAATCTTGAGGGTTTGTGTGTATGAGGTTTCAGCTCAATATACCATGCCTTTTGAGGAACTTCCACATGAAGGGACATGGCTTCAATGGCCGCATGATCATACTTATGGTTTCGGTGCTTCGGATTTTGAGCCAGCCTGGGTTCAAATGACAGAAGCCTTGGTTGAGGGTGAGAGAGTTCACATTATAGCGTATGACGCTGTGCATAGAGATCACATTGTAAATCTATTAGAGGTATCTGAAGTAGATATGTCTTCAGTAGATTTTGTGATTGCTGAAAATGATGACTTTTGGGTGAGAGACAATGGTCCCATTTTCGTTTACGACTCTGACGTGAATTTAACAATTTTAGATTGGGGTTTTAATGGTTGGGGAGGAAATGCTCCTTTTGAGCTTTGTAATGCCATACCTGTTGCAGTGGCAGACACGCTCAATATACCAATTGTAGATCTCAACGAAATGGTGCTTGAGGGAGGGGCTTTTGAGATTGATGGACACGGAACACTGATGGCTACAAGAACTTCAATAACTGGCCCAGACAGAAATCCTGATTTGACCGAAGCCCAAATTGAAGATTACTTACAAGAGTATTTAGGTGTAACAAATTTTGTTTGGTTAGACGGACAATTTGGTGGCTTGGATGATATAACCGATCAGCATATAGATGGTTTTGCAAGATTTCACGGCAACAATACTCTCGTGACACTTACCCACACCGATCAGGCTTATTGGGGGGTTTCGTTTTCTGATAGAGTGATAATCAACAATGCATTAAACACGGATGGCGTACCATTTGAAATAGTTCATTTGCCGTTAACTGTTAATGATGTCGTTACAACTTGGGGGGAATCAGTGGGTTATCGCTCAACGTACACAAATTATTATATTGCAAATAGCGTTGTTTTAGTCCCCAATTATAATGACCCAAATGACGCAGTAGCAAATGCTATTCTTAGTGATTTATATCCCAATAGAAATGTGGTTGGAATAGATTGTCGAAATATATTATACGTTGGTGGAATGGTTCACTGTGTTACTCAGCAACAGCCTATCGGAGAGATCAACACAGCTTTGAACGAATTAACTTTAGTCGATGACTCAATTAACCTCGGACAGTTGATTTGTGTATATGACTTGTCAGGAAGGCGTATTGATAGCCCAGAATTAGGTGTAACTTATATTTTTCACTACGAAAACGGCAACGTTAAGAAGGTGTTAGCTGACTAAAGTCTCTCACCTTTTCCAGTACAGTGCCAAGTACTACAAGATCCGCTCCTGCTTCCCAGGCTCGTTCCATGCCTTCAAAATCTCGAATTCCACCACCTACAATTATAGGAACATCAACTGCGTTACTGACCGCGGAAACAACTTCTTTAGGAATGCTATTCGAAGCTCCACTTCCCGCATCAAGATAAACGGCTTGCATTCCAAGCAAAACCGCGGCCGAAGCAGTTGCAACAGCTAATTCTGGTTTTGCAGAAGGAATGGGTAGGGTTTGGGTTATATAGGCGGCAGTAGTAAGCGGACCGTCTCCAATTAACATATACGCTGTGGCAACAGTTTCAATATCCATTGCCATTATTAGTGGAGCAGCTTCTACGTGTCTGCCAATTAAAAAGTCTGCGTTTCTACCACTTACAAGACTAAGAAATAAAAGAACGTCGGCATGTTCAGTAACTTGCTCAGGCGAGCCGGGGAAAAGAACAACAGGTAAACTTGTCTGTTTCTTAGCGTTCTTGACAAGTTCTTCGGTGTTTCCTTTTGAAAGGTGGCTGCCACCAATGAGTATGTCAGTAGCGCCAGACTGCTCAATTTCATTAAGCCAATTATATAGCTCTTCTCCGCTTGGTGTTTTATCTGGATCGAGCAAAACCGCAAACCTTTTTTCGCCTTGGCGTTTGCTAATTTGAAGATTCTTCAGCCAATTCTTATTCATTTCGCTTCTTTTATAGCCAGTTTTATCTCTTGTACGATAGTGTTATGCCTCATTACGTGCCCACTAGATACTTCAAGAAAGTGCACTCCTTTTGAGGATTTTGACAGTGCGTCTCTTAGTGATTTTGACCAGTTGAAAGGTATGATTTTATCTCGCCTCCCGAAAATAAAATATATATTTTTTTCAGACGTGCAATTTTCTTGAATAGCCTTAACTAATCCTTCTTTTTCAGGCCAAAATAATTTATGCCCTGCCCACCCGAATGCAACTCTCCTCCTAATCTCTACTGAGTCAGTGTGATAGCGTCCGAATTGATGCTTGTGCTGAGAGATGAGCCTCAAAGATCTCAGAGCATTAATAATCCACCGATTTGTTTTGGGTATTTTATCTATTAATCGCCAGCAGTATTTGCCCAACGTTGTATTCACCACAAATCGATATAGTCCACCCATTTTTAAACCATCAGGAGCCAATGCGATAACCTTAGAAAATTTATCGGGAAACTTCTCGAATAAGGTAAGCGCAATCCTACTTCCCATTGAATAACCTAAAAGAACAAGGTTCACTTCTTTTATTGTTGAAAAATTCATAAAAATAAAGTTCTCAATGCCCTCAATCAGGAGTGCTGGTTCGAGAGCTTCGTCTAAAGGGATTGGCGGTATGGGCATGCTGTTGTCATGGTGGAGTAAGCTGACGGAAAGCATCAAAGAATCATCCTCAAACAGAGGGCTAAAGTTGAACATTTCTCTTGCATTCCTATCAAATCCATGGAATGCCACAACTATTTCTTGGGAGGCTTTTATGTCTTCACCTCGTCTGAGCCAACCCCCAAATCGCCACCCTCGGTATTCCCATTCTATAGGTTGTTCACTTATTTCAGGTGGTGTCATGTTGCAAAGTAACAAACTGTGGAAAAAGTGACATCTTTTTTCTAAAAAGTTTGATTGAAGTCACTAAATGATAACGTAAATTTACATCGGTTAAAGTCATAAATCTCATACTTAACTGGACGTTTTTTTTAACAAAGAAATTTATTAAAAAACGACCGGATAAAAAAAAAATGCCTAAAGATTCAAGTATAAAATCGGTACTCATTATCGGCAGTGGCCCTATAGTGATAGGCCAAGCTTGTGAATTTGATTACAGTGGTTCCCAGGCTGCTCGTTCATTAAGAGAGGAAGGGATTGAAGTGACTCTAATTAATAACAACCCTGCCACCATTATGACTGACCCAGTCATGGCAGATCATGTTTACCTCGAGCCTTTAGAGCCTGAATCTATCATTAAGATTCTTGAAAAACACAACATAGATGCTGTTCTCCCAACTATGGGAGGCCAAACAGCTTTAAATCTTGCTGTCAAATGCGACGAAATTGGCATTTGGGAAGAATTCGGAGTCAAGATAATTGGTGTTGACATCGCCGCTATAGAAATTACTGAGAACCGTGAGAAGTTTAGATTGCTCATGGAAAAGATCGGCATTCCGATGGCGCCTCAAGCAACTGCGAAAAGTTTTCTTGAAGGAAAGGAAATCGCTCAACGATTTGGTTACCCACTATGTATCAGAGCTAGTTTTACATTAGGTGGAGCTGGTGCTGCAGTTGTTCACACCAAGGAAAATTTCGAGGATAAGCTAACTACAGGTCTCCATAAATCACCCATTCATGAGGTGATGATTGACAAGGCATTACTCGGTTGGAAGGAGTTTGAATTGGAGCTCTTGCGTGATGCGAATGACAACGTAACGATCGTTTGTTCTATCGAAAACATGGACCCTATGGGTATTCATACGGGTGATTCAATCACTGTTGCGCCCGCCATGACGCTTTCTGATACCACATACCAAAGAATGCGCGATATGGCCATCCATATGATGCGTAGTATAGGTGAGTTTTCAGGTGGTTGCAATGTGCAATTTGCAGTTTCAGCTGATGAAAAGGAAGATATTATTGCGATTGAAATTAACCCTAGGGTTTCAAGATCTTCAGCTTTAGCTTCTAAGGCAACCGGTTATCCCATCGCGAAAATCGCAGCAAAACTCGCTATCGGTTACCACTTAGATGAGTTGAAGAACACCATTACCGGTTCTACTTCGGCGATGTTTGAGCCGACTTTAGATTACGTTGTCGTGAAAATTCCCCGTTGGAATTTCGATAAGTTCCCTGGAACAGACCGAGTGCTTGGACTCCAGATGAAGTCAGTGGGTGAGGTTATGGCGATAGGACGTTCATTTCAAGAAGCGCTTCAAAAGGCGTGTCAATCTCTCGAAATTAAGAGAAATGGCTTAGGCGCTGATGGAAAAGAATTGCGTGACCATGATGCTATCATGGAGAGTTTAAATCACCCTTCTTACAACAGACTTTTCCATATTTATGATGCCTTTAAACTAGGTGTTCCGTTTTACAAGATTCACGAATCCACAAACATTGACCCCTGGTTCCTTCGGCAGATTGAGGCTTTGCTCATGCTCGAAAATGATATTGAGCAATATTCGATAGAGTCACTACCTAAAGCACTTCTTGTCGAAGCAAAGCGCAAGGGTTATGCCGACAGACAAATTGCTCACCTCTTAAAGTGTCTTGAAAGCGAAGTACATGATAAGCGCATCAAAGAAAATATAAATCGAGTATACAAATTAGTAGATACGTGTGCCGCTGAATTCCCAGCCGTTACCCCTTACTATTACTCGACATTTGAAGAGTCTGAAAACGAGAGTATCAGTTCTGATAATAAAAAAGTCATCGTTCTCGGTAGCGGTCCCAATAGAATTGGCCAAGGAATTGAGTTCGATTACTGCTGTGTTCATGGAATTCTTGCCGCAAAAGAGTGTGGTTATGAAACAATCATGATCAATTGCAATCCTGAAACTGTTTCAACGGATTTCGACACTGCCGACAAGCTGTACTTCGAACCAGTATTTTGGGAGCATATTTACGATATTATTTTGCACGAAAAGCCTGTTGGTGTAATCGTTCAGTTGGGAGGCCAAACAGCTCTGAAACTCGCTGAAAAGTTAGATCGATACAACATACCTGTTCTAGGCACATCTTATAAAGCTCTTGACCTTGCTGAGGATAGAGGGAGCTTTTCAGCATTACTGAAAAAAGAGGGTATACCATATCCGAAATTTGGAGTTGTCGAAAATGCTGACCAAGCTGTAGATCTTTGCCGTGACCTTGGTTTTCCTCTTCTTGTTCGTCCTTCCTATGTTTTAGGTGGCCAAAAGATGAAAATTGTAATTAACGAAGAAGATTTAGAAAATCATGTGATAGACATACTCAAGCACATGCCTGAAAATCAGATTCTCGTAGATCACTTCCTAGAAGGTGCTATTGAGTGTGAGGCAGATGCGATTTGCGATGGAGATGAGGTGAGGATCATCGGTATTATGCAACACATAGAGCCAGCTGGAATTCACTCGGGTGACAGTTATGCACTTCTGCCTCCATTTAATTTAGGTGATTTGGTAATCCAAAAAATCAAAGATTATACAGAGAGAATTGCTGTAGCTCTTCAGACCAGGGGCTTGATTAACGTTCAGTTTGCGGTTAAAGACGATGAAGTTTACATTATTGAAGCAAACCCACGCGCATCTCGAACAGTACCGTTTATTTCTAAAGCATATGGTGTTCCGTATGTAAACCAGGCAACTAAGGTGATGCTCGGAGAAGCCAAGCTTAAAGATTTACCACATTCGCCTAAACTTGAAGGGTATGCAGTTAAAATACCTGTTTTTAGTTATGAGAAATTCCCTGATGTAAATAAAGAGTTGGGACCTGAGATGAAATCTACCGGAGAGGGTATTCGTTTTATTCAAGATTTGCGCGATCCATTCTTTCGAAAGATTTATTCTGAACGTAACTTATATTTGAGCAAGTAATTACACCCATTTATGATTTTGAAGAGTCTTATATATATTGTTGCGTTTTGGTTTGTCTGGCGATGGCTAGATAGGTTGTTTGGCAGAAAAGGACGGCAGGCAAATCGCAGAGACCGTCAGCAGGAAACTCCAAACCAAGCTAATCAAACAAGCAAAAGAAAGCCCAATGACGCGAGTATAGGTGATTATGTGGAGTTTGAGGAGGTCGACGAATAATACTTACCTCCTACTTGTTATCTTGCTCCCATGCATAAAATTATTCCTCACGCGATAGCGGTTTTTCTTCTTTTCTGCTTCTCTGCGGCCTTTTATTCTCCTGCATTTTTAAAAGGAGAAAGAATGCTCCAGGGAGACACGGTTAACTTTAAGGGGATGTCTCACGAAGCACAGAGTTATCGTGAGATTTCTGAATCTAATGAACTCCCATCTTGGACTGACAGCATGTTTTCCGGAATGCCCACAACCCAAATCA